>Ga0185299_10000482_pt1 | contig 107296 bp, 95 predicted proteins | sample PaiPotPPA55metaG_FD_128002 | JGI IMG/M metagenome (GOLD analysis project Ga0185299, IMG submission 128002) | Iron sulfur acid spring bacterial and archeal communities from Banff, Canada, to study Microbial Dark Matter (Phase II) - Paint Pots PPA... ... | reverse complement strand
CGCACTCACATAGCTGAACGCTGCTCCCTGCTGCTCGTCAGTTCCTCGCATTCCTACTTCTTATCAGCTTTTGCTGTGCATCTCTCGTGCGAAACCCGATTCCTCAACGACTTTTTCCGCAAGCTGTAGACTGATGCCGTTAGCGCTGGCAACGAATCAGTCGAAGAGACTACTTACGCGGCGCGCTCGGGCGGTGCGCTTTTTTTCGTTCTACTATTTCCCGCTGCTGCGCTGTTGGCGGCGGAATCCACGCGAATTCGCGTAGCCCGCGCAGTTTCTTGCACTAATTCCTTGGTGGCTCCCGGTTCGCCACCAGCCATGACCGACCCGGCCGCTAATGCGAATCGAAGTGCGGCGGCCTGATCGTCAAAATACAATACGACTTGTCCCGACATATGACTTCTCCCTGGGCCTGACTCTCGAGAGGCCGGATAAAAAACAGGCAACTGGAAAGATCAAAAAATAAAGATCAAAAAATTAAGACGCAGGTGGCGCGGCGACCAAACGGAATCGCCGATAAAAACTCAGTTACGATTGCACTGATTGTCTGAGAATGCGTGCTCGGGTGATAGTGCTTTTGTTGGTTCTCAGGCAGGGTTCGATTTGCGTGGTTTCTCGCCGACGGCGTGAATGAAATCAGCAAGCATTCCGTAGGCGGTGGTATACAGCCCGGGATTTTCTTCCGTGATCGTCAGTCCAGGGAAAATATCGGTCTCAAACTGAATAATGGACGACGTGCCGCTGACGAGGGAAATGGGATCGGCGAGGCCAATCTGTTCAGGCCGAACACTGGCACTCACTCCTGACCCCATGCGCACGGCGCGGCAAATCAGCTTGTAGGGCTTGCCTTCCTTTCGCGCGGCCCGCACGCTTTCTGGTGTGAGGCTGCGAATGCCTTCGCGCTCCACTTTTTGCGGAGGCAGACGCACGCCCATGAGCACCGTCACCAGCGCAGCCACTTTCACAACCGCATCCCAGCCATCAATGTCATAGCTGGCATCGGTTTCCGCAATGCCTAAAAGTTGCGCCTGCGCAAGCGATTCGCCGAAGTTAAGACCCTGTTCCATTCCGGTCAAAATAACGTTTGTGGTGGAGTTCAGAATTCCCTTGAACCCTTTCACTTCAACCGTCGGCAACGAGTCGCGAAACAGGGAAAAGATAGGGACGCCGTCCATAACCGTCGATTCGAATAGGAACTGCTTGCCACGTTGGATGGCTAGCTGAACCAGTTCTTCATAGGCATGGACGATTGGGCCTTTGTTGGCAGTTATGGCATGTGCTCCATGCTCCAGCGCAACGCGAATGTGCTCAATCGCCGGTTGTCCATTTTCGACGTTGAGGGAAGTGGCCTCGAAAACTACATCCGGGCGTGCAGCGTCAAGCCACTCCCCGTAAGTGTTGCACGCATGTCCGCGCATTGCGGCAAACTCACTCGAACTCTGGGCGCGCAAAATATCGATTGAATCGAAGCCCTCGGCGTTCACTTGCCAGCCCATGCGCCTGGAAGCGACGCCCGTTATACTCCATGCAATTCCGTGGCGCTCGCGTAGTTCGGTGGTTTTCTTTTGCAAGAGTTGGACGAGGGCGCAATTGACATTGCCGAATCCAAGCATGCCGAGGCGGAGAGATTGCATGAGGGCGAGAGTATATCAAGAGCGGCGATCCCTTCCTTGCGACCCGCTTCGCTAGTCTTGGCGATGAGCCGGAATAAGGCGGTCCGGAACACCCAAAAAATGGTCGGTTAGCGATGGGGGCATTTAGAAAGCACTTTCGACCGTGAAACCACATAGCCTCCTGAAGTAGAATAAGCGAGTTAATCCATGTTGAATTCCAGATTGGATCGTTATGCGGTCTTAATTTTCGATAAATCTGTTGCCTGAGGGTAGGATCATGGGTATCGAGACTTCTTTCTCGGCACGAATCTCGCGAAATGTGGTGGTACGTTACACCGTTTCAATCGCCGCAGTTTTGACTGCGTTGCTATTTTGTCGCGAGCTTAATCATTTCATCGCGGATTACGTTCCCTTTGTCGTTTTATTCCCCGCGGTAGCGTTCTCTGCTTGGTACTGCGACGTCGGGCCATCAATACCGGCAATCGCCCTTGCTCTCCTCGGACTACGGTATTGGTTCATTCCGCCGGTACACTCGTTTAGCGTTCCTGACGCAAACCAATCAGTAGGCCTACTTGCGTTTCTGTGCGCCTCCAGCATCGTTGTTGCAATGGGAGAAGCGCGCCGCCGCCAGAATGAAAATCTTTGGAGGGCTCAGGGAGAGCTCGAAGTTCGAGTCCAAGAACGAACGGCCGAACTGGATACGGCCAATCAGAGTTTGCGTGAGCTCACGGCGCGATTGCTCCAATCGCAGGATGAAGAGAGACGGCGTATTGCTCGCGAGCTGCACGATAGCGTTGGGCAGACCTTAGCGGCTTTGAGCATGAACCTCTCTGCCGTCCGAGCCGACGTGGACCGCCTTACCGCAACTGCCGCCAACTTAACCGACAGTGAAGGTTTAGTGCAGGAAATGAGCAAAGAAGTCCGTACAATTTCGCACCTGCTTCATCCGCCGCTGCTTGATGAAGCGGGGCTGGCATCCGCCGTTCGTTGGTATGTGGACGGATTTTCTCAGCGCAGCAAAATCAAGGTTGATCTCGATCTTCCTGATGATTTCGGCCGGCTGCCGCGTGAATCGGAGACAGCTATATTCCGGGTAGTGCAGGAATGCCTTACCAATATTCATCGACATTCAGGAAGTTCGACAGCCAGGATTGTGCTTCGTCATTTCGAGGATCACGTTTCTGTCGAGGTCGCGGACAAGGGCAGAGGGATACCGCACGAGAAGCGGGATGAAATGGCCTCGACTGGTGCGCCAGGAGTTGGAATTAGAGGAATGAGAGAAAGGATCCGACAGTTGGGTGGCAGTTTGGAAATTAATTCCGATGGGATAGGTACTGTTGTAACAGCGCAACTGCCCGTCGCCAAGGCTCCGGCGACCGCGGATATGTTCCTTGTCCCAGACTCATCCTCGACCGCGGCGGCATGAGCAGTTTCATTTCGGGTCGCTGACTGGAGCTGATCGTATAACTCCATCCAACTTGACTGTTTAGGGATAGAATCGTTTAAGATCAATCTTACTGTTATAAATATGCGAAGTGCTGCAACAAGTCGAGGCACATTTGTCAGGGCACTTTGCGTGTTTTGCATAGCTCTGGTATGCGCAATCGGGGTTGTGCAGGCGACCCACTCGCATGCCGAGAACTCGACCACGTCCCACCACAGCTGCTCGATCTGTGCGACGGCACACGCCGGGTTCAATACTCAGGCGTCATCGTCGGCTCCAATTCTGGCTACAGCAGTGCTGGCGCATTCCGTTTCCGAAGATTCCCCAATCTTTCGCGCCGTAACCACTCCTTTTATTCGTCCTCCGCCGGTGTTCTGATTCTGGGCCCAGCCGATAGGACTCCCACTATCGGTTCAGATCGGTTTTCTAATTAAACCGCGATTCTCGATCAATCATCTCGTCACTTAATTTTTTGATCGACATCGCTCCAGAACGAATAATTTGGAGGAGTAATGTACTTATTTAATAAGAGCTGTCTGGCGGCGGCCATTGTGGCCTTTGCTATGGTCTTGAATGTTGGAACCGCGAATGCGCAGTCGGGGGCTGGCGGTTCAATTAACGGTACCGTCTTGGATTCATCGGGTGCGGTGGTTCCAAATGCAACTGTGAAAATTCATAATCCGGTAAGCGGCCTTGACCGTACCACGGCGACTGACAATTCCGGAAAATTCAGCTTTTCGAACATTCCCTTTAACCCCTACCATCTAAGTATCGCAATCCAGGGCTTTGCTCCCTACGCGCAAGATGTTGAGGTTCGTTCCTCAGTTCCTGTCAATGTCAGCGCGAATCTGCAGGTGGCGGGATCCTCCGACGTCGTGACCGTGGAGGCCGGGGCAGATCTTCTGGAAAACGATCCCACTGCTCACACCGATGTTGACCGCGCATTGTTCGATAAAATTCCTCTTGAAAGTGCCTCATCTTCATTAAGTTCGCTGGTTACTCTCGCGTCGCCTGGGATCGCCGCCGATTCGAACGGACTGGCGCATGCCATGGGTGATCATGCGCAGACCTCGTATTCCGTGGACGGGCAGCCGATCAACGACCAGCAGAGCAAAGTTTTTTCGAACCAGGTTCCCGTAGATTCAATTGACTCATTGGAGGTCATTCAAGGCGCGCCACCCGCTGAGTATGGAGGCAAGACGAGCCTGGTGATTGTAGCCACTACGCGTTCAGGTCAGGGCATGACCACGCCCCACGGCAGTGTGACAGCCTCTTATGGCTCTTTCGGAACTTCCAACATTGGATTCAATCTCGGCTATGGGGGGCAGAAGTGGGGAAACTTCATCTCCGCGAACGGATTGCAGAGTGGGCGGTTCCTCGACCCGCCGGAGGTCAAGGTGATGCATGATAAGGGGAATGAAGAGAATCTGTTTGACCGAGTGGATTACCAGCTCACGAAAGCCGATTCGATTCACCTGAACGTTGGCTACTCGCGTTCCTGGTTTCAGAACCCTAACACCTACGACCAGCAATTCCACACCTGCAGCGCAGGGTTCACATGCAATGTCGCGGGCCAGGCTACCAATCCCTTGACGGGTGCTCTTCTCGGCCGTACGGACCAGCGTTCGAAGATTGGGACATTTAATATCGCGCCAGCTTGGACGCACGTTCTCAACCCCTCCGCCGTGCTTACATTTGGCGGTTTTGTTCGGAAAGACCAATACAATTACTATCCCAGCGCCGATCCCTTCGCTGATTTTTCGCCCGACCTGCAGGCTCAGACCATTAGGCAAGACCGGAAACTTACAAATGCTGGCTTGCGGACTGACGTTTCTTATGTGAAGGGCATCCACAACATAAAGGTGGGAGCCACTTACCAACATACATTTCTAACGGAGAATGACTCGCTAGGCACCGTCGATCCAGGTTTTCTGTCATTGTTCGTCCCCTCGTGTCTGGACGCGTCCGGCAACCCTACGGGACCGCCCTGCACAACCCTGGCACCGAGCGACTTGACACGTGGCGGAAGCCCGTTCACTTTTCACGGCCACACAGACGTAAAAGAAGCTGCTCTTTACGTCCAAGACAGCATCACCAAGGGAAGTTGGGTATTCAACGTTGGAGTTCGCGGAGATATTTACAACGGGTTTGTCAGCGACCGCCAAGCGGAGCCACGGCTCGGTATTGGGTACAACGTGAAAGCAACGAATACGGTGCTACGCATTTCTTATGCCCGAACGATGGAATCTCCGTTCAACGAGAATCTGGCGATTGCCAGCACCGGATGCAGCAACCCGGTCATCGCCGCCATGGTGCCGCCTCCCAATATTCCCTGCATCAGTGGGCAGATTCGGCCTGGGTGGCGCAATGAATTCCACGCGGGCCTCCAGCAGGCGTTCGGGAAATATGTGGTGGTGGATGGCGAGTACATCTGGAAGTACACTCACGGCGCGTATGACTTTGGGGTAGTGGCCGCTTCACCGATCGCGTTTCCGATCGAGTGGCATAACTCAAAAATCCCAGGATATACGTTGCGCGTGAGCGTTCCCAACTATCACGGGTTTACAGCGCTGGTGGTGATGTCGAGCGTGGCCGCGCGCTTCTTTCCCCCGCAAGTTGGCGGAGTGCCGTTCTTGCCTGCTCCCGCCGTCTTCCGGATTGACCATGATGAGAAGTTCAACCAGACCACACACTTTCAGTACCAGCCGTGGAAAAACGGGCCTTGGTTGGGTTTCAACTGGAGGTATGACAGCGGGCTGGTGGCCGGGTCAATCCCCTGCTCGGCGCCGACAGCCACTTGCTTTGCTTCCACGTCTCCAGCGGATGGTGGAGGAGGCTTCATTCCAGGGACGACCACTCCTCTTCCACAGGGCCAAGTGGGCTTCACGAACAACATCACTACACTTCCCCTGACGGCGGACCAGGAGTTTCAAGCCGGATTAACTTGTGACGGCAAGCTTGCTGCGCCAAGTCCCGTTGGGCCCGCACTCGCGACCTGCGACGCCGCTGGGCTGGGATCCATTTACGTCAAGATTCCGGCGCCGGGGAAGGAAAATGACGACCACAATCCGCAGCGGATTGCACCTCGAAATCTATTTGATCTCAGCGTGGGGGATGACAACCTCTTCCGTGGTGAACGTTACAAATGGAGCTTGCGCCTTACCGCCATCAATTTAACGAACAAGACGGCTCTGTACAACTTTTTCTCCACCTTTAGCGGGACGCACTACGTGACGCCGCGCTCACTGTCGGCGGAGGTCGGGTTCCACTTCTAAGGCATACCTCTAGCTGTGAGGGCAGTACGACTTGAAGAGCCGTGCTGCCCTTGTATTTACGGGAAACTGCGGTCGATAGGTTCACGCAGATTTGCCTGATTTCCTCCCTACGAACTCGGCCACGCCGCGATCGCGTACCGGCCGTTCCTGATAATGCAAAACTTGCAATTCCGGAAGGAGTGACGGCATTTGATTTCGATATAAGAGATTGCCACTGTCGGCAGTCGATTTACCGCTATGGTCCCACCGCAGACTCATCTTGCAGATGAGCAGGCCGCCCGGTTTCAAGGCGAGGACTATCTTGGGAAAAAGACTTCGGTCCAGGTGATAGAACAGCACGATCAAATCAAAACGCTCGCGTTCAAACTTGTAGTCGGCGGCGTCTCCAACCAAAAGGTCGATATTTACATTAAGCTCGCGGGCGGCCTGCCTGAGTTTCGCGATCGCCACATCCGATACGTCTACCACGCTAACCTGCCAACCCCTGCCAGCAAGCCACAGGGCATGCCTCCCAAGCCCACTCGCCAAATCCAGCGCCACTCCCGCGGTCGGGAAGTGCGAACCCACAAACCTTTCGTAAGCGGAGACGAAGTATGGATCTGGTTTCGTTAAGGAAGGCAAACCTTGTTCGTATTTGAGATCCCATTGCTGCCTTCTTTCTTCGCTATTCATGCTGGTGAGCCAGTTCTTAACAGGAGTTCACTTTACCGCAATTGGACAGCCAGTGCCTGGCGGTTTGCAATTCCCCGGACTGCTACATGGATGTCAATTGGCCCTGTATTTGGAGTGGCTTGAGTGCCGCTGTCCTATTTTTGGATCGGCGGCCACTACCCGAAAGTTCAGTGTCCCGATTACGGAAGTTTGCCGTCCAATCCCCGAATGCTTTCCTGCCTGTTCCGGGCCTGTTATCAATGATTGATCCCGCTGTGGCTGGAGCTTGGGGATTGCCCATGCATCCTGGGCAGGAGTCCGTCCGAATGAAAACTCGCCCTCAATCTTGGAGGGAACTGAGCGCCGCGCCACGCCTGTTTATCACCGTGGTCGTGCTCTGCGGGGCGGCCGTCCTGGTTTTTTCGGTCTGGCACGGGAAAAGCGAAAATCCACTCAAATTTTTGTGCTATCTGGTAATTGCGCTCGCGGCTTCGCGTCTTAAGGTAAACCTGCCCGGCATTACCGGAACCATGTCGGTAAATTTCCTTTTCCTGCTGCTGGGTGTCCTCGAACTGAGCTTGTCGGAGGCGATGGCGCTGGGATGTGCAGCGGCGGTCGTGCAGTGTCTTGACCGCGAACGGCCGTCACCGGTGCAGATCGCTTTTAACGTTGGTTCCACCGCGCTTGCCATCGCGATTACGTTCTTTGCGTATAGCTATTCCTCGGTTCATATTACGGCCAGCAATCCCTCCACCCTTCTGTTTCTATCGGCCTGCGTTTACTTCGTGGCAAACACGCTCCCGGTAGCGATAGTCATCGCTCTGACCGAGCGAACGTCGCTGCGAAAGATCTGGGCTGATTGCTACTTCTGGAGCTTCCCGTATTACCTGGTCGGCGCCGGCGTGGCCGGCATGATGAGCTGGCTGCATGGCTTCACGGACTGGCAAACTTCTTTGTTAACCCTGCCGGTGGTGTACCTCATCTATCGTTCCTACCGCCTTTACCTCGGCAAACTGGAAGACGAGAAGCGGCACGTCGAAGAGATGGCAGACTTGCACATGCGGACGATTGAGGCCCTGGCACTCGCCATCGAGGCCAAGGACCAAACCACTCACGACCATTTGCAAAGAGTTCGTGTTTACGCCATTGAGGTCGCGAAGGAACTCAAGGTTGACCGCGAGGGAATGGAAGCCTTGCAAGCGGCTGCTTTGCTACATGATATCGGCAAACTGGCAATTCCCGAGCACATCATCTCGAAACCCGGTCGGCTGACGCCGGAGGAATTTGAGAAAATGAAGATTCACCCCCTGGTGGGTGCGGAAATTTTGGAACGGGTTCGCTTTCCCTATCCTGTCGTTCCCATCGTGCGCGCCCACCACGAGAAATTCGATGGAACCGGTTATCCGATGGGTTTGAAGGGTACGCAAATTCCAATCGGAGCGCGCATCCTTTCAGCAGTCGATTTCCTGGATGCGATGGCTTCCGATCGGCAATATCGGCGCGCGTTGCCTCTCAAGGAGGCGATGGCGCGGCTGAGCGACGAATCGGGAAAATCTTTTGATCCGCAGGTCGTCAGAGTGCTGGAGCGTAAGTACGTCGAACTTGAGCACCTCGTCCACCAGCGGACGGACAGCCTTGGCAAACAGAAACTATCCACTGAAGTGAAGGATCAGGATCCGGACGTCATTCCCTCGATCAAGCCAGCAGCCGGATTTGAGACGCAGGGCAAACGGCTAGGGCCGGAGCGCAGCTTTCTGGGCTCTATTGCTGCAGCGCGCCAGGAAGCACAGACGCTTTTCGAACTCAGTCAGGATCTGGGCGCTTCCTTAAGCCTCGGTGAAACGCTCTCGGTGTTTGCGGTGAAGCTGCGACGGGCGATGCCCTACGATGCGATTGCGATTTACGTTCGCCACGGCGATGAGCTGGTGCCGGAATACGTGAATGGCGACAACTTCCGCTTGTTCGCATCGTTGCGCATTCCGATGGGACAAGGGCTTTCCGGGTGGGTGGCACAAAATCTTAAACCGATATTGAATGGCAATCCTTCGGTTGAACCTGGTTATCTGAATGATGCTTCTAAGTACAGCACGCTGAATTCGGCGCTCGCCGTACCGCTCGAGGGTTTGCAGGGCGTTGTCGGCGTGGTCGCTTTATATCATGCGGAGAAGGATTTCTTTACCTCCGACCATCTGCGCATCCTCTTGGCGGTAAGTTCCAAGATGGCGCTGGCCATCGAGAATGCGGTGAAGTACGAGGAGGCAGAAAGTTCCGCCGTCACTGACTTCCTGACCGGACTGCCCAATGCGCGATCTCTGTTCCTGCAGCTCGATCGCGAACTCGCTCGTTGCAAGCGCGACAACACAACCTTGACTGTGATGGTGGCCGATCTCGATGGCTTCAAGCAAATAAACGATCGTTTCGGGCACTTGGAAGGAAACCGCGTGCTGCGGTTGTTCGCACAAGCCCTCAAAGAGACGAGCCGTGAGTACGACTATGTCGCCCGCATGGGCGGCGATGAATTCGTAGTTATTGCTCCTGGACTTACAGCCGAAGCTTTCGCGCGCAAGACCGAACAGATGCGAGACCTCGCCAAACAGGCGGGAATCGACGTGTGCAACGAACCCATCCTATCACTCAGCGTGGGCAAAGCGATTTATCCCGAGGATGGCATAGATGCCGAAAAAATCCTGTCGGAAGCCGACAAGCGCATGTACTTGCAAAAGCAGAGTAATGCCGGGCAGAAGAACCGCCGCCTGTATCCGAGAGTGAGAGGCCGCCTGACTACAGAAATTTCCGGAGGAGGGCAGACTCTAGCCACCCTCGGCATCGTCACAAATCTAAGCCTCGGCGGATGCTACCTCGAAACCAGCGGAATTTTGCTGCCAGGATCGAAAGTGAAACTGGCCTTCTCTCACGAACAAATAAAGGTTTCGATCGAGAGTGAAGTCGTGCGCATGGACATGGGAATTGGGGCGGCGCTAAAGTTCAGTGAAACGACCCACGAAGTACGGGCCTCGTTGCAGCGCATCCTCGAACAACTGGCCAGCATGGAAGCAGTCGTCGATCTGAATCGCAGCCATAAGGCGGCCGCCGCGACGAAGATGTAAAGGGGGCCCACTGTATCCTGACTCGAAGAATTTGACCACAGAACAAGCGGACTACGCGGTTACGGCGGCCATCTGAATCTGCACGAGCTGTGCTCCGGCGCGCGGTTTCGTTAGCCCCTGCCGTAGCATATTTGCCGTCGGAACGCCCGTCTTGTAGAACGACTTTTCGCAATCTGCGGTAGAGGGGCCCCGCATATTTCCTTCCATATAGGCTAGCCCCGGGCAGCGCGAACAACTTCCGGCATGCGAGCAGGACGAACAGGTGGTCAGGTCTTTGACTCGGATCGAGCGAACTTCTTTGAATTGCGGCGAATAATTCCAGATATCCAAGAACTTTTGTTGCCGAATATTCCCTGTCGGCAATGGAAACTGGACGCAGGGAAAAACATCTCCGTAGGGTGAAATGTAGCACAAGGAATGGCCCGCACTGCAGGAATAGCCCTCTAGATCTTCGGCAGAGGCCGGTTTGGGAGGAGCGCAGAATTCTTCCTGATTGTCGACGAGATCCGGATTATGGAATATCTCTGACAGTTCTTCTCCGGGAATGCGGAGCGAAAGAACGGAGGTACTCCCATCCATCATGGGAGTGATCGTGGGATCGAGGGTGTATTGTACGCCGAGTTCATCAGCCAGCTCTTGTACACCGGCGTGGTCTGAAGAATTGGCGGTCATCAACACATTCGCGATAGTCACTCGCAGCCCTTGTTGATGCAAGAAGCGAATAGCCTTGACGGTGCGTTCGAAAGAATGCGGCAGTTTGGTAATCGCATCATGAACTTCGGGACGGTGGGAGTAAACGCTGATCTGGATCGCATCTACGCCTAACTCCCGAATTCTGCGCGCCTCTTTTTCGTGGATCATGACCGCATTTGTTTTGATCTTCACGTTGAACATCAGACGACGCGCATACTCGACGATCTCTAAGAAATCGCGGCGCATGAAGACTTCGCCGCCACTGAAAGTTAGGAAGAAGACTCCGGCCTCCGCCAGTTGATCAAGCACCCCTTTGATCTCGAACGTGGTCATCTCGCCGTGGTCATCGTGATCGAGGTAGCAGTGCACGCAGCGCTCGTTACAGCGATAGGTGACGTCCATGTGGACGGCGAGCGGGACGCCGAGATTCGTTGCTTTTTGACCGACGTCGCTCATCAAGCTCATTTAGCGCGTCTCCGAAACAAGCGGTTGGTTTGAAACCAGAAGAATACCGTGGCCAGAGAGTTCAGTTACGAACTTTTTGGCGTCTGCCTGAGCCTCTTCGGGGTCAATATCAAATTCTTCGCAGATTCGGTTACGAACGATGTCGCGCAGTGGTGTTTGACCATCAGCGGCCTGGAAGATCGCGGTTGCTACTTCGTTCAAGGTGAAAAACGTCGAATCGGCAGAGTTCATCACCATCATTTCGCCCGCCAGCGCGCGAGCAGCGATGGCGGAACTACGTGCGATATAAATGCATTCTTCAGGCATGCTGAGGCGCCTCTTGAAAGTTTCGAATTTCGTCCCACACTTTACCATCTGGATAGAACGTTAACTGGCGAATCGGAATCCGGGAAACAAAATCGCAAGCGGTCGCGAAAAGCTTTTCAACCAGGCCGCGATCTTCGGCGAAAAAAAGAATATTGCGCATCAGGCGCCGCACAGATTCTTCTGTGGGCAACTCGTCGAAACCGTTGGCCGGTCCCTGCGCCAGAAAAAAAAGTCCAGCGACCGGAGCCGAACAGTTCTCACCCGACTTGGCTAGCTCTCCGGCAAAAGGCGTACCGAATGCCGAATATCCCAGTCCACTGGCACTGGGCCGGAGATACGAAATTTCGTCAGTAAGCAGAACCACGTCTGGTGGCGCCAGCCGGGTGATAGTGGTTTTTCCCGCGCCGGATACTCCCGAAAAGAGATAAGCGCGGCCGTTGTGGATCGCGCTGGCAGCGTGAAGCAGAAACCCGCCGCGCTCGGCCAGCACCAAGCTATGCAGAATGCGCAGCACCGAATCGAGGGCATAGGGATTGGAAATTTGCCGAACCTTGCCTCTTCCGGTGGCAGGATCCCATCGCGCGAGAAAATCCCCGCGTTGCAGCAGCCACTCGTTGCCATCGCGTCGAACACGGACATCATCGTTTGAATTTGCAGTGGAGATCGTGAGATCAAACTCGAGTTCGAATTCAGGAGAGGAAGTGGCGAGGAACCCCTCATATCGCCGGCGAAGTAAGTCGAGGAAGTTCGGGTCGGAGGTTGAGAGCGCGATCGCAATTCCTCCGATCTCGACACATTCAAATTGTTGGGACACCATGCGACTCACTGCTCCGCGGAACCTAAATCTGCTAAACCCAACACTCTTGATTTTGTTTCCCGAGATCCGCGGATCGATACCATTCGGCGGTTGTGAAGTCTCAAAGCCACTCGCCGCGCGACGCCCCAGTAGCATAGTAGCATTCCGAAAGCGCGAGAGCATTTTGCAGCAAATCCGGGACGCAAGGTGGATTTGAACCTGGCTCCTCCTCCGTTAACGCGGCACACCAGTCTTCCCAGCAACGCCTCTTGTGGGAATAGTCGATCGGCGCTTGGCATGGAGTCGCCACACAGCAGAAAGCCGCCAGGATCGCATCGGGAAACCAAACGATGCAGAAACAATCGCCCGTCGCGCCAGGCTAGAACGATCTCACCTGCTCGCAGGGCCGAGATTGTGCAGGATGCAATTTCAACTATATCGCCCGGCCAGAGAGCGGGGAGCATGCTTTCGCCCTGAACTCGCATATGGACGCTCTTAGGTGGGTCCGACCCAACAAAACTCTCCCTTTTTAGAACCTCGGCGACGAGAGCCGATCGCACTGCGCCGGGATCCGCATGTTGTTCGCCGTTGGTCTTGTCCATCAGGAGTTTTTCTTACTAAAACCACAAACCCCCTGTGTCGGGCTTTTTAAGCATGCTAGAGCTTGCATCTCGAAAACTCGCTCGTAGCGGAATGCCGGCTTTAGATAGGGTTTTTTTCGTTTAGCGAAACCCTCGGTCGGCTGAGTTTCTTCGCCAAGGGTCTTAGGATCTTTCATGTTTACTCGAGCCAGCCTTTGAAACAGCCTGGCTCATCCCCCATGTAAAAAGAGTAACGGCAGTGTACTACACTGTCTTGCCTCTGCCAATAAGGCGTTTCGACAGCCGTCTTCTTTTTCTTCAGTAAAATGAAAGAGTTCCATTCTGGCGCGCACGGCGTAAACTCAACGACAACCCACCCAAGGAAAGTGGCAGAAGAGCGACGACAAACCCAGTCAGAATTGCCAGTGTCGGAGCCATTCCGGCGACCGATCGACCCTCGAGCAACCCCCCGCGCATGGCGTCAATGGCATAGGTCAGCGGAAGTGCGCGAGCCAGAAATTCCAATGGCCGCGGCAGACTCTGAATGGGAAACGTGGCGCCACTTAGAAACCACAATCCAGAACTCAGCAGCCACAAAACTGCTGACCCTTTCTGGAAGGCAATTTGAAGCGTGGCGGCGGTAATTCCCACAGCCAGTCCGATAAGCAGCGACAAGATCAACACCAGCACACAGGAAAGCAGGTTGGCGTGTATCGTGGCCCGAAAAATGGCGACACCGGCGAAAAGATAAATCGCAAGGTTAACCAGATTGCCGCTGAAAGAAGAGATTGAGCTCAGGATGACCAGCTCCGCTGGTGCGGTGGATGTAGTCATGAGCACTTCGAGCGTTCCGGTCTGTTGCGCCTCTTGCACGGAGCTCAGGAAGGCTTGCGCGCTCATGAGGAAGAATGTATAAAGTCCGGTTCCTACCAGAAGGAAAGGGAAGTACTCAACTCCGCCCGGCCGAAAGCTGGGGCCGATGGCTCGGGAGAGAAAATAAAAGGCCGCCAGTTCTGTGAATACCCCCACCAGCGTCATCACAAAGGCGCTTCGGTGGCGAACGGCAGTAAGCAGATCGCGCCGCAAGATTGCATGCAGCTTATAGAGGGTCAGGTTCATTTCGAAGTCAGGGCTTCACGATCAATCTCGCGGCTGCCGCTGGCAGGGAGTCTAACCTTCGGACTTTCGAAGCGCAACGAAATCGAAGGCAATTGGGATTCCTGAACCAATGAGACCAGTGCAGAATTTCGATTTGCGTTCGACATCGAACATACTCGATATCGCGCTCGCTGCGATACTTCCGCCGCATGAACAAGGGAGAAAGTGAACGCATTCAGGAGCTCTGCTCGCGCATCGCGGTGGAGCAAGACCGAAACAAATTTCTCAAACTCTGTGAAGAGCTGAACCATCTTTTAAGCGCCCGGAGCCGCGGGGCGCAAGAAGATAAGCATGGTGGCGCGGAAAAAACTTGATTCTGCGAACCTTGTCCGCGCGGAACCCCGGATAGAATTCCCGTCCAATCTCAAGGGCGACATCTTAGGGAAGCTCCCCCTGAATAATACCTTCACATTCTGTCTCGCATCCGGGCGATTTTCTCTGAAACTACAGATTCGCCGACGCGGGTTGCAGTCGACTATCGCATCGAATCGAGGGTGAACAGCTTGGCGAAAGAAGTCGACAACTTAGCTACAAGAAGGACGCGTGGCAGGAGGAGGATTCTGGCAGATACAACGCCTCAACCACGCGATCGCACGCGTCCCAACTCCGGCGCCAGGGTCATTAACAATGTAATTTTGCGATCTCTGCCGGATGCAGAGTACGACCTGTTGCGGCCTCATCTGGAACCCGCGGAACTTCCGCAGCACCAGATTCTGCATGAAGCCGGACAAGAAATCGATTCCGTCTATTTCTTGGATGAAGGTCTGTGTTCCCTGGTGGCGCTGAGCCGCGATGGCCGAAGCGTAGAGGTCGGAATCGTCGGCAAGGAAGGCATGGTAGGGATGTCGCTGACGGGTGGTCTGCGACGGGGAGCTTTCCGCGCAATCATGCAGATTGCGGGAATGGGATTAAGGGTACGCGCCGAAGTTTTTCTTGAAGTCCTGCTGGTTGCTCCTTTCTTGAGGGCGGAGCTCAGCCGGTTTTCCCTGATGCACGGAATGCAAGTTGCTCAACTCGCCGCTTGCAATCGCTTACATGAGGTAGAACAGCGTCTGATTCGCTGGCTGCTGATGTGCCAGGATCGCGTGGAGTCGGAGAAGCTGCCCCTGACCCATGAATTTCTGGCGCAGATGCTTGGGGCAGGACGGCCCAGCGTAAGTTTAGCGACAGCTGGATTGGAAAACGCCGGCCTTATTGAGAACTTGCGCGGCACGGTCAAGATATTGGACCGCAAGAGCCTGGAACAAGTCGTCTGCGAATGCTATTCCATCATCCAGCACTTTAACGTTGGGATGGGTCTGAAATAGCCGCCGTCGATTCTTTCCTTATGCCGGGCTTCCGTTTATCGGTTACCCTTTAATCGTTAGACGATTGAGAGTATCCCCAGGAACGGACTCATTGAGTATTCAAGACGAAATCGAACTCTGTTCCCTAAAGGCGGTAGGCCGGATTGTCCGCATGGTGTTGGATGCGATGAAGGCTGAGGTCCGGCCCGGAGTTACGACAAAATATCTGGATGAGGTTGGCGGGCGCGTTATGCGGGAGAATGGAGCGCGGTCGGCTCCCGCTCTGGTGTATAAGTTTCCCGGTGCCAACTGCATTAGCCTGAACGACGAGGCGGTCCATGGGGTACCGGGTAGCCGCAAGCTAGAGGATGGCGACCTGGTAAAGCTGGACGTGACTTTGGAAAAAGATGGCTATATGGCCGATGCCGCGATAACTGTTCCCGTGGGCCAAGTGAGCTCGGAAGCTGCGGAGTTGATGGCGTGCGCCGAGCGTGCGTTTGAACAGGCGATGCTGGTCGCCCAAGCCGGCTTCCGAGTATTCGAAATAGGGAAGATGGTAGACCGCGAGGTCCGCAGGTCTGGATTCGCAGTGATTCGCGAACTGGGTGGACACGGCATTGGACGCACCATACACGAGACACCGCATGTCCCCAACTATCCCGACCCCCAAGCCAACCAAGTCATGACCGAAGGCCTCGTAATCACCGTGGAACCGATTATTTCCGCTGGCTCACCCAAGGTGTTTACGGACAAAGATGGTTGGACGCTCAGGACCTCTGATCATTCGCTGTCCGCTCATTTCGAGCACACCTTAGTGGTCACGACCGGTGCGCCCGTATTGCTTACGGCGTAGAGAACGGGCTGGTACTGGGATCGATCGTATTGGGATCGATTCGTCGGTGCGAGTTTGGGACAAATAATCGCCGGAACGAGTGATAGTGATATTGACCGGCGGTCGCCTTCGGGATAAAGTTCCAATTTGAGGATTCAATTTCTGCCTGCCGTTCGTTCATAACGCCCATGCACGCCGATTTTCCACAGGTTTGGTCTCATGACTCCTAAGATCGCTTTGCGGCTAGGAATTGTCTCGCTTGCACTGGCGTCTGCGGCTTGGGCTGCGGCTCCGCAGTTTTCCAGGCAGGGGCGGGTGGGATTGACCACCGGTGATCAGTGGGAACCATCGATTGCGGCGGATGCCTCAGGGCGGGTGTTCATTCTTTACCCGCAATATGGAAAAGTCGCTTCCTGCGAAGGCTGCCTGATGCCGACAATGCTGTTGCTCACGAGCAGCGATAACGGGAAATCATGGCAGCCTCCGCAAGTTATGCTGGAGTCGAGCACAGGTCAGTTCGATGCCCAGATCGTTGTCGATTCAGTCGACCGGCGCACCGTTTATGCGGCATGGCTTCAGAGTGGGAAGCGTGCTGCCGTGCTGGCGAAGTCCGTAGATTCCGGCGCGACATGGGCATTTACGGTTGCGGTTCAGAGCGAAGTCGAACTCGACAAACCGGCGCTTGCGGTACGCGGACAAAACGTCTACGTCGCTTTTAATCACCAGGAGGAAGTTTGGGTTGCAGTCTCGCAAGATGGTGGTCGTAGCTTCGTTCCAACCCGAGTGAATACAGAAAGCCGCTCCGGTTGGTCGTTATTAGGCGCAGCCGCTGTCGATTCTGCGGGGAACGCATATCTGGCGTGGGCGTCCTACTCAAAGGCCGCAGGGTCGAGAGGCCCAGTTAATCTTTACATCGCGAAGTCCGGGGATGCGGGCAAGACCTGGAAGACAAGCACGCTGGGTGTTTCAAGCGCAGCCCCCGGCTGCAAGGGCGAAGAATGCGGCGAAGCCTATCTCGGTCCGCAGATTTCGCTCGCTTCTGATGCGGACGGTACTCTTTACGCGCTCTGGAATGCTGGCCGTACGCCAATGGGGGCGCAGCGCATTTATTACTCTTCTTCGACCGATGCTGGGGAGAACTGGCTGCCGCGAGCCGATGTCTCCTCCGCCGCACGAGGCGTGGAACACGCTTTCCCAGCTATCGTCGCCGGTAACGGCGGCGACGTGCGCATCGCCTGGATGGATTCGCGCAACTCTACTCGAAATTCCGCAAACTGGAACACCTACTATCGGAGTTCGAGCAACGGCGGCGCGACTTGGGGAGAGGAGACCCGGATTTCGACCTACGTTCCCGGCTATCGGTATATCTCTCGTGAAGGTTTTCGGTTTCCCTTCGGAGATTATTTCGGACTCGCGATCGACAACCACGGCGACACGCAAGTCGTTTGGGGGGAAGGCCTGAACTATCAATCGCCGGGATCGATCTGGCACGCCAACGGACGATAATAGCGGCGAACAACACGGCAGTCAAACATAGTAATCAGTCCTTGGTGTCAGTCGGTCAGCATCCCGCCCGTCAGATCAGTAAGCCGCTCAATCCGATGTTCGCGGCAATATTCAGCTAACTCTTCAACCAGCATTTCAGTCGCGACCGGATCGAAATAACTCGCCGTCCCAACCTGCACCGCACTTGCGCCAGCGAGCATAAACTCCACCACATCCGATGCCGTCGAGATTCCTCCCATGCCGATGACAGGAATTTTCACCGCGTGCGCCGCATCGTAGACCATGCGCAGCGCGATCGGCTTGATCGCCGGGCCGGAGAGGCCGGCTGTCACATTGGCGATTCTCGGGCGACGCGTTACTGGATCAATGGCCATGGCAAGAAATGTATTCACTAGCGAGACAGCGTCCGCGCCAGCTTCCTGCGCCACATAAGCCATCTGCGCGATGGAAGTGACGTTGGGCGAAAGTTTGACAATGATCGGCCGCGTCGACGTTCGTTTCGCAGTACTTACGACTTCGTCAAGCAGGTGGGGATCGCTCCCAAACTGAACTCCGCCATGCGCCGTATTCGGGCAGGACACATTGATTTCGTAGGCTGCGATGCCTTCGCCTTGATTCAGAATTTCGATGGTCTGCTCGTAGTCGGCTCGGGTGTATCCGAAGACATTGGCGAAGACGACGACATTCTTTTTCTCCCGCAATGCGGGAAGTTTTTCTGTCAGGAAGGCTGGAGCTCCAATATTTTGCAACCCGATGGCATTGAGCATTCCAGCGGCAGTCTCATAGAGGCGTGGTGGCGGATTGCCTGTCATCGGTTCTTTGGATAGACCCTTCACCACGATCCCGCCCAGCCGGTTGAGATGCACGATGTCTTCGAATTCGATTCCGTAACCGAATGTTCCGGAGGCGGCAATGATCGGGTTCTTCACCTCGATGCCAGCGAAGCTAACGCTCAAATCCGGATGGCCAATCGGCTTCATTTCGGTGGCCCCGGCTGAGTTGTGGAAGGGACCGTCTTCGTCGAGGAAGTTGCCGTGGGATGCTGAGGCAGCTGCAATGCTTCAGTCAGCACTCTCCCTGTTGCTTGCGCGGGCGCGTTGATTCCAAGCAATGAAGCGAAAGTGACCGCCAAGTCGACCGGTTCGGCGTGGGTCCGGTAGATTCCTGGTTGAAACGCAAGACCATAGAAAGCCAGCGGCACATGAGTGTCGTAAGAGAAGGGAGAAGCGTGGTCGGTGCCCTTTGCACTTCCTACCTGAAACTCGCGCGGAATCCCGATCACATACCATCCACCTTCGGGCGAATAACTGTGGGCATAGCGGAGTCCGATTTCGGTCGCGGGAGTTTCTCCGCGCGCTAGCTGCGACTTGGTGAAGTACCCGGCCAATCCGGCCTGCTTAATGGCTTCGCCAGCGTCAGCTTCGGCGCTGGCTTCCTTGGTTCCGGGAAAGGCCTCTTCATTCAGCCATGCCATCGGATAATCGAGATCGCGCACGTAATCGGCCTTCCGACCATATTTGTTAGAGAGAAGAGAGTTGACGTTTTCGCGCAGCGCTTTCGAGTCAAGATTTACGGCGGGCAGACGAAGCGTCTTCGCGAATTCGGGCAGAGGTGCGATGCCGTGATCCGCGGACAACGCCATCCACACATTGGCCATTCCAATCTGGTGCCCCAGGAAGTTAAAGAACTCCGCCAGTTGCCGATCAAGTTCAAGCGCCATGGCGTGGGTTTGCGGCGAGTCAGGGCCCACCTGATGCCCCATAATATCGTTCGCGGATAGGCTGATCACGAGCAGATCGGTTGCCGCACCAGCCCCGAGTTTCTCGTATAAAACTAATTCCTTCGCGAATTCGAATTGATAATCGTTGGCGAAGGGAGTGGAACCAACGATCTCATAGAACCCGGCCGGCGTCCCGTCTTTCCCGTTTCGAGGAGCGGTCGATCCGAGCGTGTTCCCTTCGCTGTCTTTCCATTCGCGGTTCCGATATTTGTCGGTGCGATGGCTGCCGTTGAAGCTAGTAACCCATTCCGGGAGACTCTGACGGTAGTAGGTTGATGTAATCCAATCTCCACTCTTGTGATCGATCCAATAGGCGCCATCTCCGGCGAAACCGGCGGGAAGAACGGCGGCGCGATCCTTCAGGGAGATGGCGAACACTCGCGCCTTTCCTCCGGTCGCGAGTTTTAATTCATCCCCAAGCGTGTCACTCGCAAGGTTGTGCGGAGACGCGCCGGCCACGGCTTCGCTACCACCAACCAGTTTCGTTGTGTCGTCCTCTACCGACGTCACCCGCTTTTTTTTCTGCGGGTCCCACCATCCGTTGGCGACGATGCCGTGACCGCTGGTGTAGCTGCCGGTCAGCAGCGTCGCGTGTCCGGGCGCGGTCCTAGTATTGGCATAGTCATAGTTACAGTCAGTGAAGTATGCGCCGCGATCCAAGAAAACGCGGAAACCACCGTCGCTAAATTCAGTGCGATAGCGTTCGAGATAATCGCCGCGAAATTGATCGATAACGATTATGACAACGAGCCTGGGGTGGGCGTTGTAAGCAGACGCCGAAGCGGGCATCGACCAAGGGAAGATAGAGCTGATCAACAGCCAGCCAACACACAAGAAACGGGGGACTCTCATCGCGGCTAGTTTACAGGAGAATTCAATCGCGGTAGGGGCCCGCAGGCAATTCACTTCGCCATCATGATTCCGAAATTCGCATTCCGGGCAAGCGAACATTCAGCCGGTGTGCACGGAAGATCATTTTTCGGCTAAAGTTAAGCAGAATGCTCGATCTCAATTTTGTTCGTGACAACCTTGCGATGGTTGAGGAAAAGCTCCGCCAGCGTGGAGCAAACGCCGCAGAAGTTCTAAAAGACTTTGCCGCCATCGACGCCGAACGACGCCAGGCCATCACGGCCGCAGAGACTCTGCAGGCCCAGCGAAATCGTGCTTCGGAAGAAATCGCCAAACTTAAGAAAAGCGGACAGGACGCTACGGCGCAGATAAATGAGACCAAAGAGCTGAGAGAGCGAATTCAGGAAACTGAAAAAAAGGCGGCGGAACAGGAAGCGCGTCTGCGCGAGATTTTGTCGGCGATTCCGAATTTGCCGCACGCCACCGTACCGGTGGGAAAAAGCGCTGAAGATAACGTTGAAGTGCGGCGCTGGGGCACTCCTCCTAAGTTCGATTTCAAGCCAAAGCCGCATTGGGAACTCGGCGAAGAGCTTGGGGTCCTCGACTTGGAGCGAGCCGCAAAAATCTCAGGTGCGCGGTTCGCCGTGTACTGGGCGCTGGGCGCGCGGCTGGAACGGGCACTCGCCAATTTCATGCTCGACCTGCACAGCGGGGAACAGGGCTACACCGAAGTCCTGCCTCCGTATCTCGTAAATTCCGAGTCGATGTATGGTACGGGCCAGCTCCCTAAGTTCGCGCAGGATTTGTTTCGCGTGCCGCACGGCGAGAAGGATCTCTGGCTGATTCCCACCGCGGAAGTGCCGGTGACAAACTTGTATCGCGATGAGGTGTTGGATGCTGGGCGCTTGCCCGTTTCCTTGACCGCGTACACTCCGTGTTTTCGCAGCGAGGCTGGATCTTACGGCAAAGACGTGCGAGGAATCATTCGTCAGCATCAATTCCAAAAAGTCGAACTGGTGAAGTTCTCGCGTCCTGAAACTTCATACGATGAACTGGAAAAGCTTACCCGAAATGCCGAAGCGGTTTTGCAGAAGCTCGGACTGCACTATCGCGTGATCTCCCTGTGCACCGCCGACATGGGATTTTCTTCCGCAAAAACTTATGACATCGAGGTATGGCTACCAGGGCAGAATTTGTTCCGCGAGATTTCCTCCTGCTCGAATTTCGAAAGCTTTCAGGCACGACGGGCGAACATCCGCTATCGTCCTGAAGGAAAGAGTAAGACAGAATTTCTGCACACGCTGAACGGCAGTGCATTAGCGGTGGGACGCACATGGGTTGCCATTCTGGAAAACTATCAGCAGGCGGACGGCAGTGTGCTTATTCCGCAAGTACTGCAACCCTACATGGGAACTGATCGCATTCCGGCTCGCAATGGTGTTATCCACGGGAGCGAGTAAGAACGATTAAAATCAGTAGCTGACAGAATATTTAACAGCAATGTTATCAGCACTCGGCCGCGGCGATAAGCCTCGACTACGCAGTTTGCCATCATATGGATTCCCAAATACACTGGCAGCAACCTGAAACAGCCAAGACGGCGCCTGATAACGCCGTCCCTCAAATGGGCGCGATGTGGCGCACAATTCGCGGTTACATTTTTTGGTCGTATGAGCGGGGAAGCCTCCATTACGACATCATGGTCACCCTGATACTTCTTTTTGTGTTCTTGTCGCCGCGCATCCTGAATTACAAAGACAAACCGGTTGAACGCATTCCGCATCTCACCGGGGTCGTGGTCATTCCAGGAGAGAACGGCGAGTTTATTTATCAGATTCAGGCGTCGGCCGTGAATGCGGCAGAGGGCAGTGATGTGAATCGGCAACTCGAACGAATCATCGAGCCCATCTCGGGCGCAGTTAGTATTGTGCGATATGAAACCGTGAAAGATGCCTCGGGGCGTTTGCAGAGTTACAAGGTGTGGGCACAGAAAGAATAGTCGAGAACGCGGCCGCATCATGAAATCTGACTTCAACAAGTTCGTCCTCAGAATCGTAGCGATCGCTGCGTTGCTGACAGTAAACGCGTGGGCGCAAGGCGATGCGGCCGCGCTTGAGCGTGTCCTCAGTCAGATGGATGCTGCCGCCAAGAATTTTCGAACCGCGCAAGCGAATGTCGTCTGGGACCGATATGACCGCGTGGCCAAAGAAACTGAAACCGAGAAGGGTAAGGTTTATTTTCGTCGAGAAGGTGGCGAGATCCAGATGGCCGCTGATTTCTTCGATCCCGCGAAGTACATGATCTACAGCCGTGGCAAGGTCCAAGTGTATCAGCCGAAAATCGATCGGGTTAATGAATACGATGCGGGCAAGAATCGCGCCGACGTCGAGAGTTTTCTGGTGCTGGGTTTTGGCGGCGCAGGTCACGACCTGCAAAAGTCGTATGACGTCAAATACGTGGGACCTGAAACCGTCAACAATGTTGCAGCTCAAAAGTTGGAACTAACGCCAAAGTCCGTGCACTTGCGCAACAATATCGCGCGCATCTTGCTATGGATTGATCCGGCGCGCGGGGTGTCCGTCCAACAACAATTTTTCGAGCCCGGCGGCAATTACCGGCTGGTGAAGTATTCCGATATACAGATTAATCAGAAGATTCCCGACAATGTCTTCAAGCTCAAAGCCACTCCCAAGACAAAATTCATCTCACCACAAGGATAGGCCTTCACCGATTGAACGAAAAAAACAAGCTGAAAAACGCAGGTCCCGGCGATATACTGCAAAAGAACGCTGAAAGTTGAGTTTGCATGGCAAAAATGTTTACCATCACCGTCCCGCCGGATCTATCGCGTAAGAAGCGTGAGCGTACATCCGATCCGCGCTACGTTGATGGCCAGAAGATGCTGGTGGAAGCGTTGAAGTATCTAGCGAAAGCCGACCCAATCTCCAACCGCGGCGCCATAGAGCTGCTCTCCGAACACATTCGTACGCGTTTTCGCATGAGCGATTCGCCCCTGAGTTGAGTCATGCATCTGCGAATTCTTAACTACATCTCATCTGTTTTTCTGCTAGCCTACGATTCCATAAAGCGTAAAACAATTCTATAAAGCATAAGTAGAACAATGGCCTCATCTCCAGCAGATGCTCCCGGCAACAAGTCTCGCAACCGCGATTCAGATTCCATTGACTTTAAGGCGGTCACTTATCGAATCGTTCCTTCGGTTTTTATCCCTCCGAATAATCCGATAAAACATAGCCGATTCGATAAAACATAGGAGAGCCAAACCTCTCGTCATCAGCCTGCACTGTTGACCACAAGTCATTGAAACGACATCTGGATTCTGTTTGACTTTCCCCCAATCGGCACTAAACTTATTCCGCCAATCAACGTCTAACGTGGCATGCGTACCTGAGGGGGCACGACATGTGGTCAGTCCGGGGATTTCTTGTCTTCGCTACATTGCTTCTGATCTGTTTCAACCTTCCAATCGTGTCGCAAACCATCACCGGCACAATTTCCGGCGATGTCACCGACGCCTCCGGAGCGGTCGTCGCTGGTGCAACCATCACCGTCGAAAACCTCGGCACAAATGAAAAGCGTACTGCGACCTCGAACGCAAGCGGTAGTTTCCGGGTCCCCGACTTGGCAATCGGCAAATATAAAGTTACGGCTGCCGCCGAGGGATTCAAGACCGTCGTGGAATCGGCGGAAGTGTTGACCGGAGCGGTTGCGCGTATCGAGTTCAAATTACCGGTGGGACAGCGAGCGGAAACAGTCGAAGTGGAAGGAAATGCGCCGCTGGTTGATCTCTCTCCCAACAACAACAACTACGTGGATAGTGTGAAGATCGAGAACGTTCCGCTCAATGGCCGCGACTTCAATTCGCTCGTGGCCATTACTCCTGGCGTGCAACGCGCGCCTGGAGGAGGATTTCTTGCCATCAGTATCAACGGCTCGCGTACTACCTCCAACAATTACTTTATCGATGGCCTTTACAACAATGACCGCTATTACGGTGATTCAGCCATCAATCAAACCGGAATTGTCGGTATCCCCGCCGTTCTATTTCCGCCAGAAGCAATTCAGGAATTAAGTGTTCAAGAAACGCCGTCCGCCGAATTTGGCGTAAAAGGTGGAGCTCCCATCCTCCTCAACATGAAAAGCGGCACCAACTCGTGGCATGGCTCGGGCACATGGGTCAATCATAGCGGCCTTGGTGACGCGGTCAATTATTTCGGTAAGCACAATACCGATAACTGCGCGACACCAGGCGAATGCCAGACCACCAGCATCCACAACAATCAGATGAACGGCACCATTGGCGGCCCAATTATTAAGGATAAAGCGTTCATTTTTGCCTATTACGAAGGGCAGCGCTACAAATCTTCTTCGGTTTCTGACCGCGTCGTACCCACCACTGCAGACGTAGCTAATGCGTTAGCTGATATCGCATCGAAGGGATTGACGGTGGATCCAGTCGGGCAAACATTGCTTAACTACTTCCCGATTGCAAATTCACCGAATGCAGTTGGCAATTTTGTGACAAGCACGCCAACTACCGCGAGCGCCAATAGCTTCGGCGTCAAATTTGATTTAAAAATTAATTCCTCCAATACTCTCGCGGCGCGTTATATTTTTGGCGACAGCCTTCAGAGCGCACCCGCTTTTGCCGGGCTGCCCGCTGGTGGCAGCAATCCGGACCTGTTCAATTCCGTCGCTCCTTCTCGCGCTCAAATGATTGGACTGAGCTGGACCACAAATTTCAGCGCCAATAAGATTCTTGAAAGTCGCGTAGGTTACACGCGCTTTTCGCAGCTGCTTGGCATCAATAACCACATTAATCCCCAGAGCTTGGGCATCGATACCGGCCCATTGAGCCCCGGCGACTTTGGTGTGCCGTACGTTTACATGTATCACTTGGGCTACGGCGGCTACATCGGTGGGGTTCAGGGTTATCCGCTGTCAACCCAGCCCGACGCGACCTACGATTGGTCAGAACATTTTTCCTGGGTCAAAGGCAACCACACCATAAAAATCGGCGGAAACTTCCAGCGTGCTGTGACCAATAGTATCCGCAACGAAGCTCGTACCGGTATGACGCTGGGATATTTCAGTTATTACGCTCCCATTACCGGAGGTGTTCAAGATGATGTCGAGCAGTTGCTTCTGGGCAAAGCAGACGTTGCGGATCGAAGTTTCGGCAATACCCATCGCCACATCTATCAGAACTCGGTAGGTTTTTACGCCCAGGACGACTGGAAGCTAAAGAAGAATTTCACTCTCAATTATGGCTTGCGCTATGACATCAACGGCACAATGCGCGATAAGAATAATCTCGAATCAAACTACATCCCCGGTCGAGGTCTGGTGAAGGTTGGACAAGGTACGAATGGAATTCACAACGTAGACTACCGTGACTTTGGTCCACATCTTGGATTTGCATGGGATCTTTTCGGCAATGGCAAAACCGCGTTGCGCGGTGGATACTCTTTGACGTATGACGTCGCTAATTTCGGCGCCTTCGCGTCCCCTTACAGTTTTGCCCACGCTCGCACCGGAGTCTTCACCCAGGCAAATTTAGGTTTCTTCAACGTCAGCAACCAATCAGGAGTTGCAAACGGTGTTTGCGATGCCGGCTTTGACGCCAACGGTAATTGCTTGGGCTATAACTCGCCTAACAATCCAGCTGCTACCTGCTACGACCCTACGACCGGTGCCGGAGACTATATTTGCTTTGATTCAGCGGTTAACGGCCCGCTCTTCGGACCCAATCCGTCGAATCAACTTCCCAACAATGCTTTTTCTGTCGTTACGAATTTCAAAACTCCTCGTTACCACAACATTAATTTGAGTATCCAGCGAGAAGTTGCGAGAAATAATGTTCTAACCATCGGTTACTCAGGCCAGCGCGGTCGCGATCTCCTGATTTACCAGGATTTGAATGCATCGCCTCTGGGATCCGGGATTGCCGATACCGGAGCTCCCTGTCTGGGAAATGCATGCGATCCCTACCGTCCGCTCACCTTGGCAGGGGTTACTGACACCACCACCGGCTTGCCCCTTTTTAGGCATGTAATTCAGGCGACCAACTTGGGTAAATCGCAATACGACAGCCTGCAGACTTCATTCAATCAGCGTGGCTGGCACGGAATCGATACCCAGTACAACCTGACTTGGAGCAAGTGTTACGACGACAACTCGGTCAATCGCGGCGGAGGTAACGGAGACTATCCACAAATCAACAACTCCAATCCAGTGGGTAGCACTGCGCTCGGCGTCGCGAACATAGGCAACAATCGCGGTCTCTGTGACCATGACGTGCGCCTGAATTTCAATGTTGGCGGCGTTTATGCCATGCCTAAATTTCCCCTACTCGGCAATCGACTCGGCAATGGCTGGCAAATTAGCACGATTTATACTGCTCTCAGTGGCCGTCCTTTCACGCCCGTTATGGGCGGGTCTGATTTTTCCGGCCAAGGGCTAATTGGAGGCAGCATCCGGCCCTCCTGGGATGGCACACCTATTGTCTACCACACCCGAAATCCGGATAGTTATGTTGTCGAAAACTATACTGTCGAAGATCAACTCGATCCCTGCGGACGACAAGGTTCAGCTGACTCAAGCAACCCCGGACATTTTCTAGGCGGACAACCGCTCTCCCCCTTCTACCGCCCCTGCAACGGTACTGTTGGAAACATGCGCCGCAATATGCTGATTGGGCCCGGTTTGAGCCAATGGGATATGACGCTCGCGAAGAACACGAAAATTACCGAACGACTCAGCGTAGAGCTTCGCTGGGAAGTTTTTAACGTCCTGAACCGTGCCAATTTTTATTACTTCCCTAATAACACGCTTTCTGGCAGTGGCTTCGGAATGATCTCCAAGACGTCGGATGTCGCTGCCGGCAATCCCGTAATCGCCCAAGGTGGCCCCCGAAACATGAACCTCGGGGTCAAGATTACGTTCTAGAGTTACAGCGAAAACCAACCAGGAGTCCAGCCTATGCTAGACTCCTTTTTTCGTATGCGGTTTTTCCGAATTCTCACGGTTCTGGTTATAGTTCTGCTCCTTTTCAAGCTGTGCCTCGCCTCTCAGATCCCTCATGCTCCACACAAATCCCCAGCAGTCGCAGCTGATTCCACTCACCCCAACATCATCCTCATCACCCTCGATACTACCCGCGCTGATCGCATGGGATTCCTAGGCTCGAAGCGGGGCCTCACTCCCAACCTCGACGCCATGGCTCGCCAGGGGGTAGCCTTCACGCGCGCCTACGCCCACGTTCCCATCACCACTGCTTCACATACCACAATCCTCACCGGAACCTATCCCCAGTTCAATCGCGTCGATGACTTCGGCATTCCTCTCTCCTCGCGTCTCCCGTACCTGCCCGATCTCCTGCACGCCCAGGGCTATCACACTGGAGCCTTCGTTGGCTCCCTGATTCTCGATCCGCTCGACGGAACAGCCCCCGGCTTCGATCGCGGATTCGAAATCTACGATGCCGGCTTCCATCTCCGCCGCCACGGCATGGACCGCTACAAGTCCGTCGAGCGCCGCGCCGGCGATGTCGTAAATCACGCGCTCGCCTGGCTCAGCCAGTTGGAGAATGGGCCGTTCTTTCTATGGGTCCATCTTTACGACGCCCACGATCCCTACGATCCGCCGCCTCCATTCAAAGAAAAATTTGCCTCGCAACCCTACGACGGTGAAATTGCATACGCTGATTCGGCAGTGGGCAAGTTGATCGACGAACTTCGCAAGCACGGCCTCTACGACGAAACCCTGATCGCGGTGATGGCGGACCACGGAGAATCACTCGGCGCGCACGGCGAGAATACCCACGGAATTTTTCTTTACGACGAAACGCTGCACGTGCCGCTGCTGTTCAAGTTGCCCGCCTCGCATGCGGCAGGAAAAAAGTCCGACACGCGAGCTCGCTTGGTAGATGTCGCGCCCACCATCCTGCAGGAGGCCGGTCTGCCCGTGCCCAAAGAAATGCAGGGTGAATCGCTCGCGCCGCTGATGAACAAGATTGCAACCAATCCACCCCATCCCGCTGGCCGCGTTTCGCCGCTCACTCCAGCGGGAAATTCACAGGAAGAAGATCGTCCCGCCTACGCGGAGACCGACTATCCCCATCGTGCCTTCGGTTGGAGTTCGCTGCGCGCCCTCCGCACCGGCAAATATCTTTACATCCGCGCGCCCGACCGCGAGCTGTACAACGAAACCGCCGATCCCGAGTCCGCGCACAACTTGGCCGCCGGGTCAAAGGCCGTTGCCGATACCATCGCAACTCAACTCGACGCCTTCCGCGCCCGAACCAGCCAGACGCTAGTCGAGTTGGCTAAACCAGATCCCGAGCAGACGCGGAAGCTGCAAGCGCTAGGTTACGTGGCTTCCGATGCGAGCACGCCTCATGACGACAAGAACCTGAATGGGGCCGATCCTAAGCTCAAGATAGAAGTCTCGAACATGCTCCACGACGCGATGTTTGATGTCGAGGATGCCCGCTATCAGGATGCTGTTCCTCTGCTGAAGCGCGTGCTGGCGGAAGAGCCGAACATGCCAATCGCCAATATGCAATACGGGATGGCGCAAGCGCGTCTCAAGAATTATCCCGAGGCGATTCCTCCACTCCAAAAGGCGACGCAATTGCTTCCTGATAACGGCATGGGACGATATGAATTGGGCTTGGCATTGTTTGAGACAGGCGACTGGAAGGGCGCCGCGCCGCAATTTGAGGCGGCAGTAGCGAAGGCTCCGAAGTGGGCGGACGCTCAGTTTTCCCTGGCATCCGTCTATGCGCGCATTGATCGCGTGCCCGAGGCGATGGAACATCTCGACGTTTGCCTTGAGCTCAGTCCGGATTATTACCGCGCGAACCTGCTTCGCGGACGATTGCTTTCGTTGCTCGGAAAACCGTCAGATGCGTTGCCAAATTTGCAGAAAGCTGCATCGGTCGAACCGAACTCGCGGGAAGCGCACTTGTTTCTTGCCGACGCATATGCGCAGCTCGGACGCGTGGTCGATGAACGGGCCGAAAGAGCTCAAGCAGAAAAGGTGCCGGCACTGGTGCATTGAATACAGCCCACAGTTTCGCTGGTTTCGTATTACCGCTTATGAACTGTGTGTTCGCGCTTGGTCACCAAGGCCGACGCAAGCACTATAACCGTGGGGTAGCATTCCAACGTATAGCGTGGCTCGGGATTTTCCAGCGTTCCAAGAAATGCCGAGCGCAACAGCAGGAAAGTCACCAGCAACCCGCTCCAGCGGATGGACGACCGCCTGCGAACGAGAGACAGCAGAGCTGCAGTCACGTAAGCCAGATTCAGCACACCGAATCCAACCGCTACTGTGGAGCGCTTTGCGTCGTCGTTGAACTCCCACCAGCGCACGTCCGGGGGAAGCGTTTCGGTTCGTGGGCGCAGCCACATGTCCGCGATACGCACCAGTGGCAGCACAGCGTAATAGCGCAGTGGATGAGCCCGTCTGCGCTCCGCCGCGAGTTCGCCGAAACGGGCATCGAGTTCCGGCGTAATGTCCTGGGACTCGTTGTAATCCTCAACGAGACTTAGGGTTGTATCTCTTTCGCTCTCGTTCTCGATCGCACGCGCCGGAAGTTTTTGCGCATCGATTTTGTCGCCTGGGACATTCCAGTAAATCTCCTCAACGGAGGCATAATCCGCCATCCAAGTCTTTACCCATCGATTGAAGCCACGCGTCACAAGTTCGTCGCTGTCATTGGCGTAACGGGGAGCCAACGGCTGGAAGTGGTGCAGGGTGCGAAAATTTCGCATCGTCCAGGGAACCAGCGGTGCCAGCGCAAAGATGGGGACGATAACCAGAGCAGCTGCAAGTCGGAACAGGCTTTTCCTACCGCCGCTATCTTTGGACGATAGGCTTTTGGACATTAGCCTTTTGGCCGCTAGGACTAGCAGATAAAGTGTGACTGCGGCGAGCAGGATGCCGCCATCGGGACGCAGCAGAATGCACGCCCCGATAGCCGCGCCAGTTGCGGCCCACAATTTCAGAAAAGTGGAATCGAAAACGCTGCGTCCCGGCACGACTTCTGCGCGGTTGGCGAACATCCGATTTAGCGTGGCTGCGGCGCAATCAAGCGCGAGGGCGGTGAAGAAAATCTCCAGCGTTTCCGTGAGTACCGCAGCTGAATAATTTGCCAGAAACGGACAGAGCGCGGTTAAAGCAAAAGCTAGTCTCGACGCAACCGGTGAAATGAGGCGGCGAGCAAGGTCGGCGACGATCACGCAGGTGGCCAGATCGAATAAAGCTTGCGACAGCATCACCGCCTTGAAGTTGGCGGCACCAAAGAGCCAAAACACAACGGCGAGAAAGGCCGGGTACCCTGGCAGACGCGCATCGGTAGGAGTGATCTGGTGAGGCTGCGCTACCTGCTGGCCGCCCGGCGTCAGCCCGAAAGTGCCGTGCTGCAGCCAGTTGGTGGCGAGGTCGGCATAAATGCGCGAGTCATCAATAACCGCGGGAAAATAGACGATGAAACAAAGTCGCAACGCCAAGCCCGCCAACGCGGTTCCGAGGAAGAATCTGCGGTGTTGGCGAACCAGCGTGAGCACGTTGGGAATATATCGCGAATAGGCAGCTTTCTTTCATGGCGCTGAGGGTACCCCTTTTAAATCATACGGTTTTGCGCTAAATAAAGGGTTTGGCAAAAGAGTGCGCCCACGTCCTACAGGGCATGACCAATACAGTAAGGGGTTTGACCCTCCCGCCACTGTGACCTTAGGATGTAGTAACCACAACCCCCGAATGGCGAAACAGGTTTTTTACGATCCTAAACAAGCGCGTTGGAAGCGGATTCGCCGCGTTTTCGACGTGGCCGCCTTGGCTCTATCATTCTTACTGATCTTTTTTATCTACAGCGCTCTGCGCAGCGAACCTCTTCCCGACCTTTCATGGCTCACAGAAAAAAAGCCGTACCATGCGTTGAAAGAAAATGAAAAAGTGAAGGCGCGTGAAAAGCGACGCTTGGCCACCGTGGCTCGGGCCGGGCACCGGCGCCAACCTCGCAAGGGCTCACAGGTCTCTCCGGACTCGGCACAGGGTGTTCGATCCGCTTTCTACGTTTCCTGGGACACCGCCAGTTACTCGTCCTTGCGCGAATATGCGCGCCAGATAGATCTGCTTTTCCCCACATGGTTGCAGGTTCTGAGTGCCGATGGTCATCTGCAGGGTGTCGACCCGGAAACGAATGCCATGCTCGACGTCGTCCGTGGGCAAACAGTTCATTCGGTGGATGACAAGGTAATGCCGTTTCTGAAGGGCGAAGGAACGAGCATGGAAGTGTTTCCGGTGGTGCAGAATTTTGACGGTACTGACTTTGTGCCGGGAGTCAGCGATTTCCTGAACAATCCAGATGCCCGTGCCAGATTTCGCCGCGAAGTCGGGCTCTTTCTAGCTACCGATCATTATCGGGGCTTGATGATCGATTTCGAGTCTTTTCCGAAGAAAGGACAGCGGGGATATCTTGCTTTGCTTCGTGAACTCTCATCGGACTTGCACAGCAAAGGGATGAAGCTCTACGTGAGCGTGCAGGTCCGCAACGAAGACTACGACTATAAGGCCATATCTTCTACCGTAGACGGCGTCGTCATCATGAACTATGACGAGCATTATCCGGGCGGAAAGCCAGGCGCCGTCGCTTCTCAGGATTGGTTTCAGAAAAACCTGGAATCTGCGGTCAAAGAAATTCCTAAAGACAAGCTCATCTGCGCCCTTGGCAACTACGGCTACGATTGGGCCCAGAAACCGAAGAAGAAGGGTCAGGCAAAAGTCGCCGACAAAAGCGTGTCAGTACAAGAAGCGTGGCTCGGAGCGCGCGATTCGGATGAAGATATCGATTTCGATGGTGACGCACTTAACCCTCACTTCAGCTATCTTGACGACAATAACCTTCGCCACGACGTCTGGTTTCTGGATGCGGTGACCGCTCTGAACGAAATGCGAGCTGCCCAGACGCTTGGCATTCAGGCGTTTGCCCTGTGGAGGCTGGGATCCGAGGATCGTGCTCTGTGGCGTGTTTGGGATGTGCCGGGGGAAGCCAATGCCGCTGACCGTCTGAGAGATGTACCGCCGGGCCAAGATGTCGACATGGAAGGGAGCGGCGAAATTCTTCATATTGAGGCGCGCCCGACAAATGGTTGGCGTGATCTCACCATCGACAAGCAGACTGGCCTCATTGACGACGAAGTCTTTACCAGCCTGCCTGAACCGTATCGTGTGGCGCGTTACGGTTTCACCAAGAACGAACTCGCCATGACGTTTGACGATGGTCCCGATCCGCAGTGGACGCCCGGAATTCTCGACGTGCTCAAACGCAAGCAAGTGCCGGCAACATTCTTTCTAATCGGCATTCAGGCCGAAAAATTCGCGGGATTGACTCAGCGAATTTACCGCGAGGGTCACGAAATTGGCAATCATACTTTTACCCATCCCGATATCAGCTCGATCGGCACCGGCTACATGAAGGTCGAATTGAATCTGACCGAACGCCTCTTTGCTAGCCGGTTGGGAATTCGCACCATGATGTTCCGTCCGCCGTATTCCGTCGACGCAGAGCCGGATACCGAAGACCAGGTCCGCCCTTTGGAACTCACGCAGAGCCTGGGCTACGTCACGATCGGTAACAAGGTCGATCCCAAAGACTGGAGCGACGATCCGCCCCGCACACCGCAGCAGATTGCGACTGCCGTGCTCGATCACCTGCCGCCCTGCAAACCGACCGATCAAAAGTGCGGCAATATTATTTTGTTGCACGATGGCGGCGGCAATCGGGATAGAACGTTGTTGGCCCTGCCCCTGATTATCGATGGCGCTCGTGCCCGTGGATTTACCTTCGTCCCGGTATATCACCTGATGGGGAAGACAAAAGCAGAAGTTATGCCACCGCTTCGCGGGAACGAATACTGGTCCGCGCGCTTTAACTGGATTGGTTTCTGGCTGGCCAGTGCGGTCATGAGCACTATCACGGCAGTTTTTTTCCTGGGCGACATTTTGATGACGGGGCGGCTGATTTCGGTCGGCGTTCTCGCCATCTATGACAGGCTTTGTTCGCACATCCATGGAACGCGCGAAGAGATCGCCGCCTATCGGCCCCGCGTCGCAGTGCTTATTCCTGCATACAACGAGGAGAAGGTGATTGAACGCACCATTCAGGGGGCGCTCGACTCGGATTATCCCAATCTGCTCGTGATCGTTATTGACGATGGCTCCAAGGATCGCACGCTGGAAATCGCGCGCCAAACATTCGCCGCCGAAGAAATTGCTGGCAGGGTGATCATTCTAACCAAGCCCAATGGCGGCAAAGCCGAAGCCCTTAACTTTGGACTGGAGCATATTGGCGATGCTGAAATTTTTGTGGGCATTGACGCCGATACCATCATCGCGCCCGACGCAATCCTGCGCATGGTCCCGCACTTCCTGAATCCGAAAGTCGGGGCGGTAGCCGGCAACGCCAAGGTCGGCAACCGGGTTAACTTGTGGACGCGGTGGCAGGCCCTCGAATATATCACCAGCCAGAATTTTGAGCGGCGCGCGCTCAATACCATGGGTGCAGTGAGCGTGGTGCCGGGAGCAATTGGCGCGTGGCGGGTGACGGCTGTGCGCGAAGCAGGTGGCTACCACGTCGACACGGTTGCCGAGGATGCCGACCTCACTATGGCGCTGCTGCGTAACGGTTATCGTGTGGAATACGAAGACATGGCGCTGGCCTTCACGGAGGCTCCGACAACCGCAAATGCGCTCATGCGCCAACGATTTCGCTGGTCGTTCGGAATTCTGCAAGCCGTCTACAAGCATCGTCGCGTTTTTGCGCGGAAAGGCGCGTTAGGGTTCGTTGCGCTTCCGAATATTTTTATTTTTCAGATCATTTTGCCGCTACTGTCGCCTTTCATCGATCTTATGTTTGCCACCGGTATCGTCTGGTATCTCGTTCAGAATTACTTCCACCCTGAATCGAATGACCCAGCGAGCTTCCAGCGGCTGCTGATTTTTTTCGGCGTCTTCCTCGTCATTGATTTCATTGCTTCGTCGATCGCCTTTGCCCTCGAGCGCCGCCAACCCGAAGCGCGCGAGGATGCCTGGCTGCTCAGCCAGGTGTGGCTGCAGCGCTTCGCCTATCGCCAGGTATTCTCGCTGGTTCTTTTCCGGACGTTAAAACGGGCCATCCAAGGCCTGCCATTCGCCTGGGACAAACTGGATCGCACGGCGGCGGTGAAGTACGTTCCGTCTGAGCGCAAGGATTCCGTCAAGGCGTAGGAGGCTTGCTCATGAGAAAAAAGTGTCGTCCCGAGCGAAGCGAGGGACCCCTACTCGCCCGATAGTCTCTGCCGGGAGTAGGGGTCCCTCGCTTCGCTCGGGATGACAATGGGTTTGTTGGATGACAATGGGTGTGTTCAAGCAGATGTCACTAACGCCAGCACGTCTAGCCGGGTGTAAAATTAATTGTCAAGTTCTGCCCTAATAAGCCCAGAAAGGATCTTCGTATATGGCAACCATGGAAGCCCCGCCGCGTCTGCAAGTCCGTCTTCATCAAGGTCCGTTTAAGAACGAACCCTTTGTCGATTTCACTAAAGAAGACAACGTGCGCAAGATGCGCTCCGCCGTAGAGAAAGTTCGGGGACAACTCGGCCGCGAGTACGACCTGGTTATCGGCGGCAAGCGGATGAAAACTTCGGACAAGATTCGCTCGATCAATCCGGCGAAGCCATCGGAAGTGGTTGGCATCCATCAAAAAGCAGGCAAAGAGCATGTGGAACCCGCTGTCAATGCCGCGTTGCAGGCCTTTACGCATTGGAGCCGCACTTCGGTCGAAGAGCGCGCGTCGCTACTGTTTCGCGTTGGAGATACGATGCGCCAGCGCAAACTTGAATATATGGCTTGGCTGGTGTTCGAAGTCTCCAAGAATTGGGCTGAGGCCGATGCCGACATCTCCGAGACCATCGACTTCTGCGAGTTCTACGCGCGCGAGGCGTTGCGCTTTGCGAAAACCGAGGTGCCTGTCCAACTCCCCGGCGAGCGCGACACCCTGACTTACATTCCGCTCGGTGTGGGCGCAGTGATTCCGCCATGGAATTTTGCCTGCGCCATCATGGCCGGCATGACTCTCGCTTCGATTGTCAGCGGTAATACCGTCGTCTTGAAGCCGTCGAGCGATTCGCCGACGATTGCCGCGAAGTTCGTCGAACTGCTTGAAGAATGTGGAATGCCCGAGGGTGTGGTGAATTTTTGTCCGGGCGGAGGAGCGAGTTTTGGCGATGCGCTGGTGGCGCACCCGAAGGTTCGCTACATTGCGTTCACCGGCTCACGCGAAGTTGGACTGCACATCAACCAGACTGCGGCACATCAGCAGCCGGGACAGATGTGGATCAAACGCACGGTGCTAGAGATGGGCGGCAAGGACGCAATCATCGTCGACGCGGATGCCGATATAGACTCTGCGGTTGAAGGTGTGGCACAGGCGGCTTTTGGCTTTCAAGGCCAGAAGTGTTCGGCCTGCTCGCGCGCAATTATTGACGAGCGTATCTACGATAAGTTTTTGGATAAGCTGAAAACGCGCGTCGAGAAGATCACTGTCGGCGATCCCACAATGAATCCGAACATGGCTGCCGTGATCAACGAAGGCTCGATGAACGACATCCTGCACTATATCGAGATTGGCAAGAAAGATGGGCGTCTGATCACGGGCGGCACACGCGATACGAGCGCTGGCGAAGGGTACTTTATCAAGCCGACGGTAATCGCAGATATTCCTCCGAAGTCAAAGCTCGAACAGGAAGAAATTTTTGGGCCGGTGCTGGCAGTAATCAAGTCTCGCAATTTCGATCATGCGCTGGAGATCGCGAACGATACGGAATTTGGTTTGACGGGCGCGGTCTATTCCAGTTCGCGCGAGAAACTGGATCGAGCGGTGCGCGAGTTCCACGTAGGGAACCTCTACTTAAACCGCAAATGCACCGGGGCTATGGTGGGGGCACATCCGTTCGGCGGTTTCAATATGTCGGGTACAGACTCAAAATCCGGCGGACCGGACTACCTGTATCTCTTCACCCAAGCCAAGAGCGTCGGAGAGAAAATCGCGTAGAGATAGGGTTGCGCCGTCTACCTGCTTGCGACTTTGCCCCTTCAACGAAGGAGACGCGGCAAGCCGCGTCTCTACAGAGGGTACGTGCGTCACAAGGCCCGTCCATCCGCGTTCGTTTAATATCGCCCGCTAGATACATATCGGCCACGTGGTGGGCGATGATGCCTGGTTTCGATCCTCCAAGATTCGTTAATACAACGACTGTAAGTTTGTCGTCCATGTACCGCGAAATTTGCGTTTGAAATCCTTGCCACGATCCGCCGTGTTCGACGACGTGATGGCCATTGCGGGTCTCGATAAACCAGCCGAAACCGTAGTGTCCAGAGTTCGGCTGTCCGTTGCGGAGCTTGGCCACCATCCACATTTGCTCGAGGCTTGATCGTTTCAATAGCTTCTCTGTGTAAAGCGCTGCGTCCCATTTTGCAAGATCAATGACGTTGAAGTAGAGGCTGCCATCAGCGGTAGTGTTGAGGGTGGGAGAAACCCATTCCTGGTTCTTAAGCTCTCCTTTGGCCAGAACGTAGCCAGCGGCGCGGTTCGGAATGATGTCCGCTTCGCTCATGATACGGGTTGAATTCATGCCCAGCGGATGGAAGATTCGTTCCTGCAGAAAATCTCCGTAAAACTCTCCGGTGACTTTGTGGATGACGAGTCCCAGAGTTAGGAAGCCGAGATTGCTGTAACTCCATTTAGTACCGGGCGGAAATGCCAGCGGTATGTCCTCGACAATTTTGAGCAAATCTCTCTCACTGTAATCTTTCCGCATGTCGAAGTTCTTTGGATAATCCGTGAAACCCGCCGTGTGGCTGAGCAATTCGCGGATGGTAACTTGCTTCCATGTGGCCGGCGCATCGGGGAAATATTTTGTAAGAGGATCGTCGAGCTGGATTTTGCCGTCCTCGACCAGCATCATTATTGCCATGGCGGTGAATTGTTTGCCTACCGACCCCGATTGAAAGATAGTTTCTGGCTTGACCGGAACCTGCAGCTCAAGGTTCGCCATGCCGTATCCCTGGGCGCGGACGGCTTGTCCTCCACGGGAGACAAGCAGGGCGACGCCAGGAATGTGCTGCCTTGTCATCTCCGAGTAAACATATTCGTCGACAGCGTCGGTTTGGGCTGCGGCGAGAGAGGAGTAGACAATAATCGAAGCAAGTACGGCTCGATAGAAAAGCTTGAGTTTGTTTTTCATGGATGGTTAGGATAGCGATTTCGCGGCGGATGTGGAAGTAGACCCTACTCGACCAAAGAATTGTTGGGAGCAGGTGTCCTTCGCTCAGAAAGACAACACACGAACAAAAAGGCCCCCCGCAGGCGGCCTTTTCATCAAGTTAAGCTGTCTAGTTGCTGATTCCTGCACTTTGCGGAGGTTGCGGGACAGCGGCTGCAGCAGTCGCGGCGGCAGCTTCGTTCAAGATGCGGTGATGGATAGTGAAGAGCGCCAGCTCCAAGCGATCCGACACGCCGATTTTGTCATAAACATTGCGCAGGTAATTCTTGATCACCTGTTCGGTGGTACCCAACTGAGTGGCGATTTCCTTGTTCTTGTAGCCCTGAACAATCAGCGCCACGATGCGGAGTTCCTTGGCGGTCAAGCGATCACGGACCCGCAGCCCGACCATATCGTTTTCGGTCAACTCGCTCGGCACCGCCATGTCCTGCACCCAGTTCTCCCCACGCGCAATTTTGCGGACGCAGTCAACCAGAGCGGGACTGGTTACATTGCGATAGACGACGCCATGAGCGCCAGCAGCCATGTAACGTTGGGCGCTCTCGCCGGTATCGGCGAGTACGACCACTCGTGTCTTATTTTTGTTGGCAGCCGAAAGGATCGAGTTGAAGTCGGAGTGGAAACCTCCGGCAATAATGAGTACGGCGGCGCGAAATTTATCGAGCGCCATAAACATCTGCTCGGCGGTTTGCGCCTGGGCCACAATGCGCATTTCGTCTTCCACGGCCAGCACCTTGGCTATACCGGCCCGGAAAATCGCCTGATTGTCAGCGAGAATAAGTTTCAGCATGGTCGCTCCCGGTTAACTGTTGCGAACGAATTCGTACGAATCGATGACGCAAGCGACGCCGCGGCTTTCCCCGGAGTCGGCGCTGGTATTTGGCTCATCGGTCCGCACCACGCGGCCGCGGCACTGAATTACAACATCATCTTTGCCGCCGGTAACTTCCGGCGGAAGGGTGATTTCAAATTCTACTGGTGAGCCGACCTCGAGTGCTGCGTCGGCGCGAATGTAGACGCCAGCGGCGCTCAGATCGCCGGTCATGCCGCTGTGCGTGTCACCCGCGGTATCTTCCTTATGTATCTTGATCGGCAAATGCAGCGGAAACCTTTTTCCGGTACGCGCTTCGGACACGAATCCTCCTCAAACCTCACGCTGCGATGCGAACAAAGCCCAGGCAGCCAGCTTCAAGTCAACAAGCAGCTATCGGCGTTATATCACGGAAAATACTCCAAAAGAAGCCCCGATTACCGAAGTAACCGCAGTAGGAACTAGATTCTCCCGGCGTCAAATCGGCTTCTGAAACGAACGAAGCCTTATCTTACATCGAAACCGTTCCTGGGGGGATAGCAGGGAACAGGAAGCACCATGACGCGTTTGTCTGCGGCGCTTCTGTGTAGGTTAACCGGCTTCCGAAGGAACCCAGAGAAAGTCAGAGTGGCGGTATTCGTCGTATAAGTCTACCGCTTTCCCTGTAATCGCCGACTGACACCGGTACCCTAGTTCGCTGAGCATTTTCCAAGCCGTCTCGCGTCCCGCATCAGAACACTCAATGAAAAGCACTGGCCTTGCTGCGGCTAGGGTGCGATGCATTCCGAGTAGAGCCGGACCTTCTGCGCCTTCAACATCGATTTTGATAAAACTCGGTTTGGGCAGATTTCCAGCCTCTATTAGATCGTCGATTATCACGCTCTTAATCACCAGCTCAACCGCGCTGCGATCATCCTTATGCCAAACTAAGCTCGCGGTGGCAAGGTTCTCAGAAATACGGATAACCGCCTCTCCATTTCGATCTGAAACCGCAACATCCATAACCTTTACATTCGACAGTTGATTGTTTTCTATGTTTGTTCGGAGCAGACGAAGATTTTGAGGAACCGGCTCGAAAGCGAAAACATGGCCTTTCGGTCCTACCCGCTTTGCCAGTGACAAAGAAACATATCCGACGTTTGCTCCAATGTCGTACACCGTATCTCCCGCCGACACGTATTTCCTAATCGCTCTTTGGAGGTGAGGCTCCGTGGTTCCAATTAGGTATCCGAGATTAGCAGCGGGTGAGACCCAAATCCGATACCCCGATGGCAGTCCGCGCCATATTCTGCGGGGCCTGGATTCGCGTCCCAACACAAGCACGGCCCATGACTTCGCAATTTTCCGAATCACAGACACAGCTCGTGTGGACCTCCGCATTCTATCCAGGTTTAACTACGGGTTACTGCCGCCGTCCGCGGCATCCGAGTTAACGCGCCGGGACGCTACTGGCTCTACGATCAAACTTTGTCGCCGCACTACCCGCCGCCGCTGCGATTCTTGCAGTGGTGCTAAAGCCGCGATCGCGCAGAGAACATAAAACAGCGCGGCATTTGCAGGGATCTGTAAGTTGAAATCGAGCCAACTGTGCACCAGGATCCCCACGCAACCGAGCAGTGATGCAACAGTAAGCGTGCCGGAGGCTGTCTCGGTCCAATTTTCTAGCTTGCTCGCGCCCTGTCGAAAGACAAGGACCAGAAACCAGATTGCAATGCCCAGACCAGCCAGTCCGGTTTCGACCAACAATTGCAAATAATCGTTGTGTGCCTCATTCACAAAAAAAGTGGTGTAGAAGCTTCGGAATTGCGGATATACGACGGGAAAGGTGCCTAGTCCCCAACCGAGGACTGGCCGCTTCATGAACATGCGCAATCCATCACGATCAATGGCGAGGCGAACACCCCCAGTGATCTCTTCGCGAGCTTCGGAGTGAATGCTTACAAGTCGGCGGGTTACTTCGTTACCACCCATCCATACGAGAAAAACAATCACCAACGCGAGAAAGCCGCCCAACATAATCGGCTGCTGCCAACCGGCGTCGCGTTTGCGCAGTAAGAGTACCCCGAGCACTAGCACTTGGGCGACGATGGCCACCATGCCCCCGCGAGATCCTGATAGAAAAACACTGGCTGCCATCAGGGCTGCAACTGCGGCGATCGCGATCTTTCGATTTCCGCTGGTCATCGAAGTTGCGGCCAAAACCAGCGGAAATGGTGTGAGCATCTCCATCAGGCCGGCGTAGTGATTGTGATTGACGTAAGGCCCATAAATAAAACCACCCTGTTGTAGAGGAAAGATCCAGTAAAGCTTTCCATTCGGCGCCAGGCCCTGCAGAATTGCGAACGCAGCCAGGGCTCCGCCATAAGCGGTGAACAACTTCGCCATCAATTCAAAGTGCGAAGGGCGACGCATGGTTTGTGAAACTACGAAGACGAGCATGCCGTATGCGGCATAAAGCAACAAGTGCGTATAGGTTTCGAGCCGGTAAGCTGTGGTTCCGATGAGCCATTGCAAGAGGGCAAGACAAAAAAACGCAGCCATCGGCCGATATAGAACATGATCGAAGACGTTAGGTTGGCGGGACTCCCATTGTCGATAAGCCCAAAACCCAAGCAATAACATGGAAGAAGCTTCGAGAGCAAAAACCGCCCAGGGCTCAACCGCTCCAAAGGCGAGAGGCCCGAACAGCAATATACCGAATGCACCTGTCAGTATTGCTGTGCTCGTGATTCTCGGCTGCGAAGCTTTAGTGGCGGGCGCCGGCTCGGGTTGCGTTGCGAGGGCAGAACTCACTGGTTCTCCTCGCGATGGCCGGAAGAATCCTTGGCAGGGGCCGCGGACGGACTCTTAGACGACCCTTTGGCCGAATTATTATTAGGAGAATCAGTGTTAGGGGAATTGGCGTTAGCAGAATCAGTGGAAGTGTCTGCCGGAGAAAGTTCGAAATCGCCGAGCCAAAGCTTTCCCCGAATTGGAGAACCAGCTGGAAATCGCTCAATAGCTAGCGAAAGAAGCGTTGTGGATTGAGGCGTGGTAACCCTCGAATGAACTTCCTTCCAGAAATCAGAATCGGTCAGTGTTTCGCTGGAAAACAATGGAATTCCCGTGTAAGCATCGCGCAAAACGATTTGCGGTCCCCCGGCGCCTTCAAAATCAGCGGATTTGTAATAAGCTGAGAAGTCGTAAGTAACGTCGCCTCGAACGGGAACGAGCTGCTGGATCCCCGCATCATTGATTCCTGGACCTTCGAAGGTTAATGAAAGCGAGCGATGACCCTGGCGAAAGTCGGTTGGATCAAGCAAGGGTTTCACCCCGGTCCGCGTCACGTAGGTCCAATCGAAACCTCCGTTTAGGATGTCGAGACTAAAATCCCCATTCACTACCAGATTGTCTTCGCTCGGCAGGTAGGCGGACAGTCCAAGTGTATCGGCGGAACGCTCCCACGCCGCCATGGCGGCCTCGGGACGGTGCATCTCAATGAGATAGTGAACGTATTCGTAGAGGTAACGATTCTGGAATTTTTCGCGCAGCTGTGTGAGGCGGTCCCATGTTTTTATGACGCCGTCGGTTTCTTTTTTGCTCGCTAATAGACTACTGAACGCCAGCAGGGAATCAGTCTTAGCGGGCACCACATCGCGAAGGAGCGCGTCAACGTCGGGACGAACGCGCCAGCAGGCACGCATGGCGGCATCCGCAAGTGAGACTTCGTTCGCCATGACGACACTGAATTCGCGGAGGGCCCGATCGGTATCGCCATCGACGAGAAAAAAGTTAGCCGCTTCCCATGCCACATCAGGAGCAGTTGGCTCAGCTGCCAGGGCACGGTCCAAAGCCGCACGTCGGCCGGAAACGTCTCCCGTAATTTGATATTCCGAGGCCAGATCAAACCAATAGCGCGCATTGTGCGGATTGAGCGCGACAGCGGCTTGCAGATTTTCGGTTGCGGCCTGCGGATCTCCCTCGGCAAACTCAAAGTATCGGCCGAGCCGATGACGGTAATCGGCATTCCCGGGCGAAAGGCGGACGCCTCTCGATAGACTGGTCGGATTCATGCCGGCTGCGAAAACGCTGGCCAGGAATTCTTTGCTCGCAGCCAGGATATAGAGGCAACCGAGGATTACCGTTCCAGCCGCGAGTTGCCGGCGATGCCGGTCTGAAAGCGTAATGGCCATGGATCTCGCCGACAACCTTCGATCTTTCAAACCCCGATTCAGAGCTAAACGGCCTTTGGCTCTACGCCCTCTTCGAACGTTCTCTCGGTTTCTTCGTGATAATACTGACCGTATTTTCCCTGGTACTCGTAATAATAGTAATAATCTGGCGAAGTGAGATCGACCGCGTTCAGCAGTACTCCGGCAACGTGGGCGTTGACCTGCATCAAGATATCGCGAGCGCGGCGCAGAGCTTGCTTTGTAGTTTGGCCGGAGCGAATAACTAATATGGAAGCGTCGGCACGCGGCGCGAGCACCACCGCGTCGGTCACGGATAGCGTAGGTGGAGTGTCGATCACGATGTGATCGAATTGTTGACGCAGTTCCATAATCAGATCACGCATATTGGACGAAGCTAATAATTCGGCCGGATTTGGCGGCGGCGTCCCGGCGGGCAGGATGAAAAGATTGGGGAGCACAGGCGAGGTCGTAACGGTTTGCTGAATTGTGGCGCTGCCAGTAAGCACATTACTTAAACCGCTTCTGGGCGCCATGCCAAGTGCTTTGTGCACACTGGGACGTCGAAGGTCCCCATCCACGAGGAGAACCCGAACTCCCTTTTGTGCGAGCACGATCGCCGTGTTAATGCTCGTCGTAGTCTTGCCTTCCTGGGGACGAGCGCTCGTCACCAAAATTACCTTGGGAGGAGCGCCAAGGTTTGAGAGCAGGAGCGAGGTTCGCAAGGCGCGATAGGATTCCGCCATCTGCGACTGTGGGCGGATTTGCGTCACAGTTTCAAACACTTCCTTGGCGGGCGGCGTTAGCGCTAAACGCTTGCCAGATGCCCCCAAACGCGTAGATTTGGAACCAAGCGGAATCATCCCTAAAGAAGGCAAACCGGAAATTAATTGCGCCTGTTCGGGAGTACGAACGGTTGTGTCCATGTTCTCAAGTAGGAAGGCCAATCCGACGCCCGATATGATCCCGAGTACCAGCGCGAAAGATAAATTACGTGGAATATTTGGTTCGCTCGGGGATGAGGGAACACGGGCCACATTGATTATGCGAAAGTTGTTCGAACGTAGTCCTGCGGTGACGCCTGCTTCTTTCAGTTTTTCCAGCAATCCTTCATAGAGGGTGCGATTGCTGTCTAAATCGCGTTTCAGGATGCTGTACTCAATGGCACTTTCGTTGAGCTTGTTGGCTTCCTGTTTTTGCTTGTCGAAGGCCCCTCGCAACATAGTTTCCCGCTGCAGAGCCGCCAAATATAGCTGCTTCAGATGGTCGACCGCTTTTTTTGTTTCCGATTGCAACTGAAGGTCGATTTCTTTCAACTGGCTGTTGAGCTGTTGAACCTTGGGATACGACGGGCCGAATTGAGTGCTCAGCTCAGCGACCTGGATTCTTAGAGAGACTTCTTGCTCCCGCAACTTGTCGAGCAGCATCGAACCGGCACCGCCGTTGGGACTATTGGAAATGATCGCCGCCGCGACCGCCACCGGGTCATCGGAAAGAGTTTGGCGATAGACCGCTTCTTTCTGCATGCGGTCGGACTCAGCCATAGTCATTTCTTTGTTAAGCGCGTCGAGCTTCTCCGTGATGATGTTATTTTTTTCGTCGGTTCCCAGAATCTCGTGCTCTTTTTGATAGCGGACAAGCTTTTCCTGAGAGGTCTCTACCTTCATCTGCAGATCCACAAGTTGCTTCGAGAGCCAGTCAGAGGCCTGCATGGTGGATTCAAATTTGGTTTTGAAATTCTGTTCTACATACGTAGCGGCCAGAGTATTGACGGCGCTGGCGGCGAGTTGAGGATCAGTACTGGTGTAGTGAATCTCCATCACACGCGTATTGGGAACCAGAGTGACCTTGAGATTTCCACGAAAGCGCGACAATAAGGCCGAGGTGTGGTTGGAATCGCTCTGTAGGGGGTCGGCGACGAGATTCGCCTGTTTCTGATCTGAGTGGCCTCCGAATTCGGGCCGCTTATCCAGATTAAGCTGACGGATGACTTGCAGCGCCATCAGATCGCTTTGCAAAATCCGGACTTCGGTGTCGAGATCGCTTTGGTCATAATAATCCACCACGGGACCTGAGTCTTTGAAAGTGATGAGATTTGAATCCGCCTTGTTAACGACGATCTGACCCGTGGCTTCGTATATCGGAGTCTGACGCAAACTAGCAACCGCCACAGCGAGGAAAATACCCACCACCACGGAGGTCACCATCCACTTGCGCTTAATGAGGACGCGCATGTATTCGCGAAGAGACGAATCGGCGGAAGGCAACGGGTTATAAGCTGCAGAGCCGATCGGCCTTAAGAACTCGGCCGATGAAGGGCTAAATACTTCTTCACTCCGCGGAGCGTTGTCTCGCGAACCGGTGTCTCGCGAACCGTCATTCCGAGGAAGCAGGGGGCCCAATGACATTATTACTCCTTAATCTCTCTTCTATTCAGCACGATCTCTTAAGCTATAAGATTTGTCCGCAGAGGCGGTCTGCTACCGCCCGGCGCATCTTCGACTCCGGTTGGCCTTCCCAAAGCATGGAGCGGGCAAACACACCTCAGGCTGTTTCCAGGAATTGGCCTGATTTTAGCATTCCCACACCTGGAAAAGGCCATATTTTATGGTGTGGATAGGGATCGCCACTTGGTATCGCGCGCAACAATTCAAAGAGTCTTCGGCCGATTCTTAGCCGGGATCACAAACTTCAAACCCGACCAGATGTCCGTGACAGCACACACTTTCACATCGACCAAGCCAGCAGCAAGCCCACTCTGCCGCACCGCCTCCTCGGTGAGGTCGGTAGCCACGCCTGAACTTTTCTTTGGCCACGAAATCCAGAGCGCAGCGAGCGAGTGCGCAAAAAAGAAAATGAAATCCAGCTCTTTGCGTTTGAGATTCAGGATTTGGCACTTCGCCAGAGGACGGCGGAGTTCGATCCGTACCTCTTCCGGCACGTGCAACAGCGCAGCGCGAAAATCGTCCTTAATGCCCACCTTCTTCGCCAGCGGAGTTCCTGGATATCCGGCCATGGGAAATAGCTACGAGCTTCGAGCCATGAGCTTTGAGCGAGGTTGATGGAGATGAAAGCGCATAGCTCATAGCACGCGGCCCAAAGCTTCACTGCTTTGGAGCGTAGTATCCCTTACGGGTGCGCACCTTCAGACCCCTTTCCTGAGCCACAATTTCGATGGTGCGGTAGCGTCCGTCAGCCGCGAAATTTGCGGGCTTGTAAGCGACCGCATACTGGCTACGCAGCTCCTCTTGAATAGAAAGAAACGCATCTGAGACATCGCGCATCTGGAAGGGAAAGAAGGCGCGGCCGCCCGTCGCTTCGGCGATGCGTTCGAGGACCTTGTCGCCCTTATCTTTCATGCCGCTGATATTGGTACTGATGGTGTACACGATCACTTCCGCGCGAGTCGCCATGTCGATCGCCTCTTCACGCGTCACATGACTGAGATTGTCGTCTCCATCGCTCAACAAGATGATGGCGCGGCGTACCGGACCCGATTGCTCCTGCTTCAGCAACTTGTCGCGGCAGGAGAAGTAAAGCGCATCGTACATCGCAGTGCCACCGCCCGCACGCAACACCCGCACTCCGTTCGAGAGACGTTCCGTGTTATCGGTGAAATCCTGCGTAACTTCGGGAGTAGCGTCGAAGCCTACTACGAAGGCCTTGTCATAACGTGGACGAATGATTGCATTGAGAAATTCGATCGCTGCTTCTTGTTCGAACTTGAATCGATCCCGTACCGAATTGCTCGCATCCACCAAAAGCCCGACTTGTAGGGGTAGATCGGTTTCGCTGCGGAAGCTACGTAATTCGGCCGGTTTGCGGTCGTCAATTACTCTGAATTCGTTTTGCTTAAGATCCTTGATGTAGTGGCCGTGTCGATCGGTAACCGTGAAGACGACGCGAACTTCGTTGACCGCGCTGACGATTGTTGTAATGGAATCATCGGAATCAGACTTAGCTGGATTCTGTCCGGGCGTGGTCGCGGATGGAACCGGAGTGGACGCAGAAGGGCTAGTGCCCGATGGTCGTGCCGTGGTTTGAGGTTGCGGCTGAGCGGGTTCGCTGGCCTCCGGGGCCGAATTCTGAGATGCCTTACCCGGCGCCGCAGACAGCTCCGTCTGACTGGCAAGCGAGGCAATCAGACAGGTGGGGACAAGCAAAAGCGCACAAACGTGGGATCTCATCGGGGCGATCGGCTCGCCTCTGATTATAGACTGCGGGGCGGACACTTTTGCCAGCAGCCCGTTGAGGTTGGTGTTGCACATGGGGGGCACATGAGAATGCGAGTAAGGTCAGATTCTGAGTCAAAAGCAGCGGACAAGAGTGTCCGCTCCACAGCAACGACGGCGTTGAGAGGTTTAGGACCCCGGCTCCTGCCGTGGACCTTCTGACACAGGCACCTCGAGGGTTTCCATAAGCGTTTGCAAATCGCTGGGTAAGGGCCGGGAGAATTTGAGCGACTCTTTGGTACGCGGATGCGCCAGTTCGAGTACCGCCGAATGCAGAAAATTTCGGTTCAACTTCATAACCGCCGGCATGCCTGCAGCTCTGAGTTTATTAGACTGTGATCGCAACTCGCCAGGTGCGCCGTAGAGCGCATCGCCGACGACCGGATGTCCCAGGGATGACATGTGGACGCGAATCTGGTGGGTACGACCGGTTTCGATTTTGAGTTCGAGCAGCGCAAACTTACCGTACGGCGAATCGATCTTTCGCAGCACCGAGTAATGCGTTACTGCCTCTCGTCCGCCAAAACCTTGTGTGGCCATACGTGTGCGACGCTGTGAATGGCGGCTGATGGCGCTCTGAATCGTTCCGCGTTCTTTTTTCGGCCACCCGTGCACCAAGGCGAGGTACGTCTTGTGGACCTCTCGTCCGCTGAATTGCATCGCCAACCGCTGATGGGATTCATCATTCTTCGCCACCACCATCAGGCCGCTCGTGGCGCGATCGAGGCGGTGGACGATTCCGGGACGAAGCTCGCCGCCCACTGTTGATAGCTTCTTGAAGTGATGCAGCAGAGCGTTGACCAGCGTTCCGCGGTTGCGCGCAGCGTCGGTCGCTCCTGCTCCCGCATGTACCATCATGCCTGCCGGCTTGTTCACGATCGCCAGGTCGTCATCTTCGTAGACGATATCGAGCGCTATTTCTTCTGGAATGGCTCGTAGGGGCGGAGCGTGGGGCGGGCCGGTAACCGTGACCTGCTCGTCGCCCTTCAGTCGCAACGATGCCTTAGCAGCAGTGTCGTTGACCAGCACCTCACCTTTCTCGATGAGCTGCTGTACGCGTGCGCGGCTGACCTCCGCGGCATTGATTTCGGAAAGCTGTCCGGCGAGATAATGGTCAAGGCGTTGTCCCGCGTCATCCTGAGAGACGACGAGAGTTATGGGAAATTGTTGCATCGGGAACGGAACTAAATACTGGCTTACACGCTGCTCTGGGCAGGCACGCGCTTTGGTACGCCACTCTTGAACCACCAGATCAATCCGCCAGCTAGCACGAGAAGAATTGAAATCAATTGCGTGCCCGTCATCAGTCCGCCAAAGACCTCGCCGCGTCCAGGGTCGTCGCGCAAAAATTCGATGAAGTAGCGCTCGATTCCATAAAGGATCATAAACGTACCCCAAATCTGCCCGTCGAACTTCTTTCGACCGAGCAGCCAAGTCAGCAGCAGAAAGTTAAAGAACTCAGCCGCCGCCTCAATGAGTTGCGTCGGCTCGATCCGCACTCCGAGTGGAGTTCCGCTCACCGCATTCGCCAGCGGGTTGGTGAAGATCACTCCCCAGGCGTGGTTCGTCGGTTTGCCATAACAGCAACCGGCGGAGAAACATCCAAATCTTCCGAGAGTGTGACCAAAGGCTAGCCCGGGAGCGAAACCGTCGACGGTTCGAAGATACGGCATATGATGGCGCCGCATATACCACACTGCGGTTAACATAGAGGCGACTAGCCCGCCAGAAAATACGCCGCCCGCCTGCAGAGTGTTCAGGCTGAAAATTTCGCGCCAGTTGCTGGAGTACGTGCTCCAATCATTAATGATGTAAAGAACCTTCGCGCCGAGGATGCCGGCGAGGACCACGAGAATGCCAAGGTTCCAGGCGTCGTCGCCGTTGATACCTTGCTTCTCCGAATTGCGGACGCTGATCCAAAGCCCGATCAGCACGCCGGAGGCGACGAGCACACCATAAGTCGGCAGATAGAAACTGCCTATGTGAAAAAGTCTGGGGAACACGTTAGTTTAGATGCGCCGAATGCGGCCCGGACGCTGTAAAGAGTCTAGCAGGATTTAGCGTGGACTCTCAGTTAACAGCCGAAAGCCAAAAAACAAGCCGACCCGCTGCGCCGTGTGGTGGGCCGAGAATGAACCCGTCTCAGACGGTGGGAACCCGCCGCGACCCATTAGGCTTTTCCGCATGACGGAACATAGCACACAGGATCTTTTTGCGAGTCGAGTCCCCGTTCATTCGGCATTGGTTCAAAAATCGGTTACCACCAGCACCAACTCCGCAGGTCGGCTTTCACCTTGGATGCTAGGAAATCGCGCAGAGATTCGCAAGGGGAAAATGGAAAATAGTTGGCAGGGAGTTTGCTAGGAAATTGATTAGGCCTTGACTTTGCTTCGCTCGAACTTGCTTTACTCGATCGTCGTTAAGTAGAGTTTGTCTTTATTCACGAAGCTTGTCTGATACCGCTTTAAAACGCGCGGCTTTAGCACCGCCGAAAAGAGATGCCAATTAGGGGCGGAGGAAGTTATCCCGTCAACCGGTTGTCCCGCAAAACTTCATCCAGAGCGCTGACGAGTCTGCTGGCGCGCTGCCTTACTTCAGGCGGTGGTGTCTGTAGTCGCCGCTTCAGCAGGTGATACTCATCCGCTATGTTGAGCGCGGCGAGGACCGCCAGTCGCACCGAATCGACGGTCGCAGTTTGTTCCGATACGGCGCGCATCTTCCCGTCCACATATTCGGCCAGCTTCAAAATGTAATCGGGATCAGAGCCTCGCAAGTTGTAAACCTGATCGAAGATTTCGACCCGAACGCTGCCATTAACGGCGGGTATATTCTTTGCCGGAGCAGGTTTCGCCAAAGCATCTGTCAGAGGTTGTTTGCTCGCAGTCGCCATGTCACTCCCATCGATGATTTCACTTCGGCCGTTAGTTGTGTCGCTGCTAATTGCGCTGGCGCTCGTCAACTTGCCTGTTCATGCGTGAGGCTATCCATCTGGTTCAACATTTTTTCGACCCGGCCGCGAATGTCCTCGCGGTCTTTTCGAAGCTGCACCAATTCACGCCGCATGGTGACGTTTTCTTCCTCGCGCTCCTCAAGTTGTTCGCGAAGGCGCTTTATGTCACGCTCGGCCGTGGCTCGCGCCTCTTTCGCGGCCTTGTATAGTTCTATGGTGCGATAAACTTTCTCTTCCAGCGCCACAAAATCTTCAGCAGGAACCTGCGCAGATACCTCTTCGATGGATTTCACAGACATGGGCACCACTCACTTTCGGGGAAATTTCAGCGTTGAGGCGAAGTATAACGCAGTTTGCTGTGGAATTCGCTGAAGTTGCGTACTAACGATTCTACGAGAAGACTTGCGCCCGGAAGTTTATTTGCGCGCCAACTTTTCCAGTCGCCGCCCAGCCTCATCCAGCGTCTCGGGCTTCTTGCAAAAGGCAAACCGCACCTGCTGCGCTCCGTCGTTGGGATGCTTATAGAAACTCGATCCGGGCACGCATGCAATACCGATTTCCCTCACCAGGTAAGCGGCAAATTCCACGTCGTTCGCGAAACCGAAGGCGCTGATGTCCGTCATCACGTAATATGCGCCCCGCGGACGATAACAGCGAAACCCGGCTTTCTCAAGCGCCGGAATCAGGTGGTCGCGCCGGGTACGGTAGCGGTCGGCGAGTTCGCGGTAGTAAGTCGCAGGCAGACTTAATGCCGCAGTCCCAGCTTCCTGCAAAGGCGCGGGCGCGCCCACCGTGAGAAAGTCATGTACTTTGCGAATGGCATTTGTTATTTCCGGCGGCGCAACCGCCCAACCGACGCGCCATCCCGTGACGCTGTAGCTTTTTGAGAGCCCGTTGATCGTGATCGTGCGTTCCCGCATGCCGTCAAGCCGGGCCAGAGAAATGTGCTCTGATCCGTCGTAAAGAATGTGCTCATAAATTTCGTCGGTGATCGCTAGAACGTTGTACTCAACGCATAGGTCGCGAATAAGCTCCAGTTCTTTTCGGGTGAAGACCTTGCCAGTAGGATTATTCGGTGTGTTAACGATGATCGCTTTGGTTCGATAGTGACTGGTCTTGTGCTGAAACGCCTCGCGCAATTCCTGCTCATCGAATGTCCACTCGCCTCCCGGCCCTTGCGGAGGACGCAGCCTTACGAAGCGCGGCTTGGCCCCGCTCAGAATCGAGTCTGGCCCGTAGTTCTCGTAGAAGGGCTCGAACACCACCACTTCATCTCCCTTATTGCACACGGCGAGCAAAGTGGCGATCATCGCTTCCGTCGATCCGCAACACACCACAATCTCTTTTTCTGGATCGACCTCTATGCCCTGCCACTCGTGCATCTTTCGCGCGATGGCTGCGCGCAGGCTCTTCGCTCCCCACGTGATCGCGTATTGATTTATATCGCCGGCAATCGCCTCCTGTGCAGCACGTTTGATTTCCGCGGGCGCTGAAAAATCGGGGAAGCCCTGTGCCAGATTGACGGCGTCATATTGCATGGCTTGCCGTGTCATCTCGCGGATTACGGACTCAGTAAAGTGCTCAACCTTGTCCGACAGAAAATACTTGGGATGGAGGGAAACCTGCGTCATGAAAAGCAGCCTAGCACAAGAAAATTGTGTGAAGAGAAATATGGTTTGTCATCCTTCCATGAGAAGGCGCTGTGATGTCAACCGAAGTCTTGGTTTTGGGCTTCGATGGTGTGCCTTCGTTTTCTAGCGGAGAGGTTGTCAGCAAACGGGCAAGGGTTCAGTCAAGGTCGAGCAAAGCGAGCCGAAGCGAAACCTTTACGGGTTCCTTGCCCGTTTGCATGCTTTTCCGCAAAACAAAGGCAAGATGGACCCGGAGGGATACCGCTGTTGTGGAGTAGTTGTTGCGACGGATTGCCGTCACGCAATCCAACCTGCACATCCCATTAGACTTGCTAAGATCCAGTGCAGCCTGGCAAAGAAGTTAGCCCGACATAGACAAATCCATCCGCGACGATTGTCTTAACATTGAGACTGCAAAGTGGGCAGGACAGACCGAAATACCGCCGAGATCGAGGCCCTGTATCGCCAACATGGGGCGGCGCTGCTGCTGTTCGCGTCGGCGATTTCGGGTGATCGGGGTCGCGCTCAAGATGCGGTTCACCAAGTGTTCCTGAAGGCGATCGAGGACGGGAATGTAAGCGAAGCGATAAACAAGAAAGCCTATCTCTTTGCGTGTGTGCGCAACGCCGTTCTTAACGAGGCCAAGCTTCAGGATCGAAACACGCCTCTCGACATCGACTCTGCATGGTTTAGTCCTCCTGACCGGGACTATGCCGGAGAGCAGAGTCTGAGACGTGCGCTAGGCGATCTTCCGGATGATCAGCGAGAAGTCATAGTTCTGCATGTATGGGGCGAACTCACTTTCTCGGAGATCGGTGACCTGTTGGGTGTCAGCTCGAACACAGCGGCGTCGCGATACCGGTATGCGCTAGCCAAGCTGCGCGGCTCAATGTTAGCCAAGGAGAACTCCTGTGCAGACTCCCGACGATGAGCAATTCGAAGCCTATTTGAAGCGATTCCATCCAATCGCCCCTGAGCCTCTTCCCACACTCAGCGTCGGCCATCCATCACGGCGTTCGCCCCCACTGGGGATTTGGCTAGCGGCAGTCGCAGCCATCCTCGTTGTGGGGGCGGTTATTTTGCATATTCGCAGTAACCGAGTTGTTGTTTCAAAGACGGCTAGCGCTGTCCCATTTGCCGAGTGGCATGCACCGTCGGAACCACTAACCATGCGAAGCGCAAATGCTTGGCTGGCGACAGCGCCATCATTTAAGGCAGCGGCTGACGGCCTAGCGTTTCGTTCCCAACCCAGCCCGCTTCCGCAAGGCAAACAGAGCGCGGTCGCTGTGCTAAGCAAGGAGAAAATCAGGCTATGAAAATCTTCAACACGATTCCTTGGATGATTCTGATTGCCCTGTTATCAGCCGGTTCGGCGTTGGCTCAGCGGAATGCGTCCCTCACGGAGAATGCAGCTTTGCGCTACTGGTCGGCATTCTCCGCGGTCCAAGATTCCGGTATCACGGACCAGCAAGCCAAAGAACTCAACGCGATCCTCGACGGTACAGCGCCATACGACGATACGAAATACAAGGATCTGCTTGAGAAAAATACATTGGCCCTTGAAATCATGGCGCGTGCGACCTCTCTTCCAAACTGTGACTGGGGGCTGGATTACGGGCTCGGGCACGACGTGCCGGTGGACTATGCCAGAAAAGCGTTGGTTCTCGGACGGCTCAATGTTCTTTATGCCTTCCACCTGCTTAAGACGGGCAATAAAGATGGAGCGGTTCGCGCTCTGGCAGCCGGCCTGCGGTTTTCGCACGATGTCGGAAATGGTGGATCACTTTTTGCTACGCTGATCGCAAAGGACCTTCTGAAGAGTCACCTCAGGGCTGTCGCCGACGCGCTGCGCTTAGAACAGCTATCGGCCAGCCAGCGATCACAACTGCAAACGGCCGTAACGCGAGTAGGGGAAGGACTTGACTGGCCCACGGCGGCAAAGCGCGATCTGGAAGCCCTCCGCGGAGATTACACAGGAAACTCGCAAACATCCGCAGCTCTGACCCGGATTATTTCGTCATATGTTGCTACCCTCAATGATGAGTCCAAACTGCCAGCGCTAAATCAAGCGGTCGAACGCGCCCCACAGCAACTTGCAAACGTGATCCCGAACGCAAAACGGGTTCTGGAACAAAAACAGGACTTGAACAACACACTTCTGCAGACACGCGCGCTATTGCAATGATGGGGCGAGTCTTCTAGCGGCTTCTTTGTAGTTGGGGATTGCGCATCTTGGAGTCACTAGATGCCGTGTGAAACTGATCGCCACGCTTCCATTCGCACTTAGTCGGCTCTTGTCGAGGCCGGGTGCACATTGGGGTTCTCAGCATCAGGTTGGTGCCGCAATCTTTCTGTCGGCCTCGAAGGCCGGGGAAAAAACACGCAGTCACCGTGAACACGGTATGCTTCGACAAATTCCTCTAGGCTCGTAGTGGTCTTGGCACGGTTGGACGAATTCTTAACTTACTCGCGCTGGTGAAGGAAATTGCAGCCGAGGTAAAAGCGAGCGCCTTGCCTACCTCAACCAGCATTATTATGTAGAGAACGTGAGGCAGAAATTGTACTGCGCATCGGCCACTCAAATAACTTCTCAATCAAACAGCTTGCCGAAAGCTGAGTCGAAAGCCAATATCTCCATTTAGCGTAACCCCTCAACCCGGGGTGCATCTATTTGTTGTCGGGCCTATACTTATTACCGTACAGCGACCCCAAATTGCCCTTTTCAGACAGCCGCAATCCCGGTTTAGGGACAAGGTTTTCTCCTCCTCTTTCAGGCCATTTTGCATAGATGCGATAGGCATTTCCTGCATCCAAGCAAGACGTAAAACGACGTTAACAGGACGTAAACACAAAGGTTAAGCAGTTGACGGAACTTTCGCGCACCCTCTGGGTTCGCAACTACATGCGTTGGAGACGAAGAATTCTATGACGAAAACTTTGAAGAAATTAAGCTTGTGGAGCGCATTGCTCGGACTTGCGCTCTCAACTGTTCTCCTACCAACACGAGCGGCGGCTCAAGACGACCAAGGCGATGATCCTCCAAACCGCGTCGCCCGCCTCGGCTACATGGAAGGTTCAGTTTCAATGCAGCCCGCCGGAGAAGAAACATGGGTGGAAGCCGTCGCCAATCGGCCCATGACGATCGGCGACAAGCTGTGGGCGGACAAAGGATCACGCGCTGAACTGCAGCTGGGTTCGGCCGTCATTCGTTTGGGTGAGAACACGGGTTGCTCCTTCCTGAATCTCGATGACCGCACCATCCAAGTGCAACTGACATCCGGAACACTTAATGTCCGCGTTCGCCGTCTAGACCGGAACGATGCTATCGAAATCGATACGCCCAATCTCGCATTCAATGTTGACCGCCCGGGGAACTACCGCATCGAGGCTAGCGAAGATGGCACGTACTCCGTCGTGAGCCCGCGCGATGGAGAGGGCGAAGCAACAGGCAACGGGCAGACTTATAGGATTCATGCAGGACAAAGAGCTACCTTCAGCGGAACCGATTCACTCAATGCCGACGTGGAACAAATTAATGGCGGCGACCAATTTGATACCTGGGCCGATGGCCGCGATCGCCGGTACGATGATTCCCGGTCCGCCAGGTATTTATCCCGCGATGTGGTCGGATACGAAGACCTCGACGACAATGGCGACTGGCGCGACGATTCGAACTATGGCCATGTCTGGTACCCCAATCACGTTGAGGCGGGATGGGCGCCCTATCACGAGGGCCATTGGTCTTGGATTGCTCCCTGGGGATACACGTGGGTCGATGACTCGAACTGGGGCTACGCACCCTTCCACTATGGACGCTGGGTAACTGTTGGCGGCCGTTGGGGCTGGGTTGCAGGGCCAGTCGACGTGGCACCTGTCTATGCTCCCGCACTTGTAGTCTTCATTGGCGGGGCTCTGGGCGGTGGGGGCGGTGAAGTGGGATGGTTCCCGCTTGGCCCGCGCGAGGTTTATGTGCCGCCATATCGGGTTAGCCGGAACTACATGAACCAGGTAAATGTCAGCAATACGACCGTCAACACGACAACCATCACCAATGTCTACAACACCACTGTAGTGAACCAAAGCACGACGATCACAAACGTTACCTACGCCAACCGTAATGTGCAAGGCGCGGTGACAGTGGTTCCGCAGCATGCATTTGCGAGTGCGCAACCAGTGGCTCGCAACGCGGTAGCTGTAAATGCGCAACAGCTTTCGCGCGCCCCAGTAGCGGCGAGAGTTCCAGTTGCTCCCACTCGCGAAGCCGTGCTTGGAGCAAGAGCTTCAACCGCAGGTCGCGTGACTGCTCCACCACCGGCCGTTGCGAATCGTCAGGTGATCGCGCAGCGGACTCCGCCTCCTCCGCCTCCGTCGTTTGCCAAACAGCAGCAGGCGCTGGCAGCGCATCCGGGACAGCCGCCTTCGAGGCAGGAGTTGCAGAAGATGAGTCCACCGGCTAATGCTGCGGCGCACCCGATGGTCAGGCAGGCACCACCGGGAAAACCGGCAGAGCCTACTACCGGACATCCCAATCCCAACGTTCCGCAGAATGCTGGACGGCCCGGACAACCCAATCAGCCCGGAAACCAGCAGAATGCGGGTCGGCCGGGGCAGCCAAACCAGCCTGGGAATCAGCAGGAAGCAAATCGTCCCCCAGGTTCTCCTAGTAATCGACCGGGTCAACCGCCACTAGGTCGTCCTGAACCCGGCCGCCCGGGGCAGCCCCCAGCGAATCAGCCCCCAGCTGCAGAACAGAATCGACCTGGACAACCGCCAGCGAATCGACCGCCGGCAGCGGAACAGAATCGGCCTGGACAACCACCGGCTAATCAACCGCCGGCAGCCGAGCAGAATCGACCTGGACAATCACCAGCGAATCGTCCGCCAGCAGCAGAACAGAATCGACCTGGACAACCGCCAGCGAATCGTCCGCCAGCAGCGGAGCAGAATCGACCTGGACAGCCGCCAGCGAATCGACCACCGGCAGCGGAGCAGAATCGACCGCCAGCGGCGGAACAGAATCGGCCTGGACAACCACCGGTGAATCGACCGCCCGCAGCGGAGCAGAATCGTCCTGGACAACCGCCAGCGAATCGACCGCCAGCAGCGGAACAGAATCGACCTGGACAGCCGCTAGCGAATCGACCACCGGCAGCGGAACAGAATCGACCTGCGGAGCCACCAGCAAATCGACCACCGGCGCCACAGCAGAATCGTCCTCCCGAGCCGCCTGCGAATCGACCACCCGCACAGCAGCAGAATCGTCCTGCGGAGCCGCCAGCAAATCGACCCCCGGCAGCGCAGCAGAATCGACCTGCGGAACCTCCGGCACAGCAGAGTCGTCCAGAACCAAGGCCAACGCAACCAGCTCCTCGTCCGGAGCCTCCGCCTGCCCAACGTGCGCCGGAGCGAACGCCCCCGCCGCAAAATCATTCGCCAGCAGAGACTAGGCCGGCTCCGCAACCGCCACCAGCGCAATCAAAGCCGGCACCTTCTCCGCCGCATCAGCAGACGCCTGCGGAGAAAAAGCAGGAAGAGGACCGAAAAAAGCAGCCTCCTCCTCCTGGAGTTTAGGGAACCAACTTTAGTCGGCGATTTAGGGCATCCCGAGCGTTTTCGGGATGCCTTTTATTTATGAATGAAGTCAGCTGACGCGTGTCAGCATGAGAAGTTTGAGACTACGCGCGTCGCATGCCGCCTAACGCCTCAAGCGCCTTCGCGATTTGCGCCGACCACTGCGCCACTTCATCATCGCGCAGTGTGCGTTCGCTCGACTGCAGCGTCGCTCGCAGCAGAATCGAATATTTGCCTGCGCCGACTTGTCCGCCGCGAAAGATTTCAACCGGAACAAAACGCCGCAACTCGACAATACCTAATCCGCAAACCGCCTGGTAGATGTCGGCGAACTTAACATCGTCATTAAATACAAAAGAAAAGTCGCGCTCCACCGCAGGGTAGCGCGGCAACGCTTCATAGCGCACTTGCCGCAAGTCGTGCTGATAAAGTCGATCAAGAAAAATCTCGGCCACGAAAACATCCTGTCGCAGCTTGCGAGCGGCCGCGACATCTTGATGGATCTGGCCAAACTGGGCGACCGTGGCGCCATCCATGATTGCGCGAGCGGAGCGCCCGGGATGAAAGTACTCCGGCGTTTGCGCATCGTAGTACAACGTCCAGTGGCTGAACGGAGCAAGCAGGTTTTCGACGTCTCCCTTCAAATCGAAGAACGAGACCGGACGTGACGCGGCTCCCGGCGCCAGGCCGTTGACGATGCCGGGATCAACACGGCCAGTCAGGCCCAGTGAAATGCGTTTCGTTTCCAAAGCCCTCGGCCCCGACGCCTCAAATATATTTCCAGACTCGAACAGGCGAACGTTGTCGCTGCCGCGATTCAGGTTGTAGGCCAACATGTTCAACATGCCCGGAACCATCGACGTGCGCATCACCGAAGCCTCTTCGCTCAGCGGATTCGCGAGGTCGAGTTCAGGGGCGGTCGAAAAGCGCCGCGCATCTTCTTTTGAAATAAAAGTAAGCGAGATAGTTTCGTTGTAACCGAGCGCCAGCAGAGAAGCGCGCAGGCGCGCATCTTTGGGCGCGTCGGGAAGGTCACGAACCTCACCGCTGTAGGGTGGCAACGTGTTGGGAAACTTGTCATACCCATGCAAGCGCGCTACTTCTTCGATGACGTCGATCTCACGCTCTACATCGAGTCTCCAGCTTGGAATATGGACGAGATATGTCTCCTCGCCGCCCGCGAGCACTGTGAACCCGAGGTGCGTCAGAATACGGCTGATTTCGAGCGCGCTAATTCTCTTGCCAAGCACCCGGTATATTTCCCGTAGATCAACCTCAACTGGAGCAAGGTCGATTTTGCGCGCGACCGCGTCGATCGCATCTCCAACCAGCGCGCCGCCCCCGGACGCCAGGATTAACTCAGCGACATGGTTGGTGGAAGGAACAGTCGATTCAAAGTCAGCGCCGCGTTCAAATCGATGCGATGCGTCAGTGTGAATGCCGTGCCGTTTTGACATGCGGCGCACCGTCGTTGGGTCCCACCACGCAGATTCGATCAGGATGTTCTTCGTCTTCTCCGTTATCATGGTGTCGAAGCCGCCCATAACCCCTGCCAGTCCTACCGGTTTTGCGGCATCGGCAACGACGAGGTCGTCGGTGGAGAGTTTGCGCTCCACGCCGTCCAGCGTCTTGAGCGTTTCTCCCGAGCGGGCCTTGCGAATAATCAGTTTCCGGCCTTCGAGCAGATCGAGATCAAACACATGCGTCGGCTTGCCACTCTCCCACAACACATAATTGGTCGCATCGACGGCGTTGCTGATGGGTCGATGACCAAGCAATTGCAGCCGATTTGCAATCTTGGATGGTGAAGACTTGATGGTGGCGCCGTGAATTTCGCGGGCCGTGAAACGCGGGCACAGCTCAGGTTGCTGAATTTCGATCGTGACATCAGACTTGCCCTGCGATGGCGGCAGCTTCGTTTCAATCGGCCGGAGTGGGAGATCGTATAACGCCGAGGCCTCGCGCGCGATGCCGTAATGATTCATGGCATCGGGACGATTGGTCGTGATCTCCATCTCGAAGATGGTGTTCTCGCCCTCGCCCGAAATTCCTTCGACAGCAACCCCCGCGAGCGTGAGGTCATCGGCAAGACAAGCGTAGTCGACCGGGAGATCAACGAAGTCGCGCAGCCAGTGAGGGGAAATTTTCATCGTTCTTGGAAGAAAGAGACCGATAGGGGTTAAACCCCCAACTCTAACTGAACAGCTTGCGGCACGGCTAAAGCCGTGCCCTTTCAAGTCATCCGAACTGCTCCAGAAATCGCACGTCGCCCTGAAAGAAAAGTTGAATGTCATCCACGCCGTATTTCAGAATCGCAATCCGTTCCACGCCCATCCCAAACGCAAATCCCGAGATTTTCGCAGGGTCGTAATCGACAAATCCATACACATTCGGATCGACCATGCCGCAGCCGAGCAGTTCAATCCATCCACTCGCTTTGCAATTGCGGCAGGGAACGCCATCGCGCACGCCTTTTCCGTCGCAAAAAATGCAGCTGATCTGCACGTCGGCGCTTGGCTCGGTAAAAGGAAAGAACGACGGATAAAAGCGGGTCTTCACGCTCGATCCAAACAGCGCTTTCATGGCGTGATCGAGCGTTCCCTTAAGATCGCAAAAGGTGATGTTGGTGTCGACCGCTAAACCTTCGACCTGATGAAAGACCGGAGAGTGTGTCGCGTCCGCCGCATCGTTGCGATGAACTTTTCCCGGACATACCACGCGTAACGGCGGCTTCATCTTTTGCATAGTGCGAATTTGCACAGGCGAAGTATGAGTGCGAAGCAGCAAGCGATTTTCAGGAGCCTTGGATTCTTGCCCGGCGATAAAGATCGTGTCCTGCGTGTCGCGCGCGGGATGATTTGGCGGGAAATTCAGCGCCTCAAAATTGTAGTAATCAGTTTCAATCTCCGGACCTTCTTCCACGGAGTAGCCTAGATTGCGGAAGACGCCGATAATCTCGTTCATCGTCTTGATGACGGGATGTTCGGCACCGATGGGGCGACGAATGCCGGGCAGAGTGATGTCGAGTGACTCGCCCGCGAGTTTGCTCGAAGACGTTCCGCCCTGAATACGAGCCAGCGTTTCATTCACTGTCTGCTCGACTCTATTCTTGAGTTCGTTAACGCGCTGTCCTACATCGCGTTTGTTCGCTCCCGGCGCGGCTTTCAGCCATAGCTCATTAAGCTGCGTAAGGATGCCGTTCTTGCGCGCTATCCAGCGATCCCGAAATTGCTTGAATTCATTCTCGGAAGTGACCGCCTCGGATTCTTGTTTCAGTGCAGACAGAAGTGCACGCACGGCGACGTCGAGCGCTGTTAGCGAGAAATCAGTCAGTTTGGGGACGGCGAAAGCCATGTCTTTCAACGTTTAACTTTCAACATTAAGAAAGGTCTCATCCTGAGCGGAGCGAAGGACCGCTACTCTCTCAACAAATGCCGGGAGTAGGGGTCCTTCGACTCCGCGAGAACTTCACTTCGTGAACTTCTCGCTCCGCTCAGGATGACAATGGAAATACTTCGGTGCACAAAACTGAGAGCTGACAACTGAAAGCTGACATCGGCGGGCTACGCCGCTGTTGCCGAAGCGTTCGCTCTCTTTGCCTGCTCCGCTAGACTGCCAAAGCCCGCTGGATCGTTCACCGCCAAATCCGCGAGTATCTTGCGGTCCAGTTCCACACCTGCCTTTTTAAGCCCGCTGATGAACTGGTTGTAGTTCAGTCCGTTAAGGCGGGCGGCGGCGCCGATGCGTACGATCCAGATCGAACGGTACTGGCGCTTCTTCTGCTTGCGGCCGGAGTAGGCAAACTTCAGTCCGCGTTCGACGGCTTCTTTTGCCGAGCGGTAGAGTTTTGATTTGGTTAGGAAATATCCACTGGCGCGTTCAAGAATCTTTTTGCGCTTGGCGCGGCGTTTGGTTCCGCGTTTTACACGAGGCATTGTTGTTCTCCTTTTTACTTCGTTTGGCGGCTGGAGGTAAGGAGGCTTCTACCCATCGGGATTTCCGAAGCCCGACCTCTTCACGCGCTGCTGCGGTTCGTTTACCGATCCGCAGACTTGGTCGCTTACTCGTTAAGGACGGGCGAGGCGCCCGTCCGTCCTTCCATTAAATTACATGTACGGGATCATGCGTGCCGCTTTTTTGTAGTCACCATCGCTCACCAAGGTTGCCTTGCCCAGATGTTTCTTGCGCTTCTTGGATTTCGAACTCAGGATATGACGCAAGCCAGTCTTGTGACGCAGGATCTTTCCCGTACCCGTCTTCTTGAAGCGCTTGGCAGCGCCCTTGTGTGTTTTTAGTTTAGGCATAAATAAATCGCTTTCAGCTCTCAGTTGTGAGCTATCAGTCTAATCAAAAGCATAGTGAAGCACAGATGAAGCACAGATATTCCGCCATGAGCGATAGCAATCAGCAGATTTTACTGATAGCTGATAGCTGACGGCTGAAAGCGCTTCTAAGCCGTCTGCGCGCCACCGCGCGGTTCTTGCGGCGGTGCGGGCTTAGACGCAGCCGGCTTGGACGGAGCCGATGGCTTTTCTTTTGCTCCGCCTTCTTTCTTATTCGGCGCCAGAATCAGGTGGAGGGTGTTACCTTCCTGCCGCGGCCGGAATTCCACCAGGCCTCGCTGATCGATGTCTTTAATCAGACGTTCCAAAATCTGCCGGCCCAGACTCTGCCGCGTCATTTCGCGTCCTCGGAAGAAGATAGTCGCCTTTACCTTGTCGCCTTCATCCAGGAAGCGCAGCACATGATTCTTCTTGGTTTCGTAATCATGATCGTCCACATTGATACGAAACTTCACTTCTTTGACCGTAATGGTCTTCTGTTTCTTCTTAGCTTCGCGCTCGCGCTTTTCGTTCTGATACAGAAATTTCCCATAGTCCATGATGCGGCAAACCGGAGGTTGCGCGGTTGGGGAAATCTCCACCAGATCCAAATTTCTTTCGCGGGCCATCTTGAGCGCCTCGAAGGGAGGCATTACACCAATTTGTTCACCTTCGTCACCGATGACGCGAACTTCACGCGCCCGGATACGCTCGTTCATGCGGATAAAACGTTTGTCGATACTGTCCTCCGTCGGTTCTTACTGACAGGAAAAGATGCTTAAAAAGTATAGCATGCGGCTCCGGATGCCTGACTCCGCCCCCTCCTCCGGATCACACAGCATTTATGAAAGATAACGGGCACGCGAATGTTGGAGTTCGCGTGCCCGCTGAGTAAATACTGCACCCTTAAATTAAGTTGGACTGGTTGCCTTAGGCGACTGCAGTCTTCGGAGTTCTCAGCCGCCGATACAATCGCAGATATTCATCCACCATTCGTCGCGCCGTGAAGCGCTCGCGGGCTCGGTTGTAGGCGCGAGTACCGTAAAGACGCGCGAGTTCGCGATCTCCATCGAGTTGAGCAAGAACATCGCTGAGGCTCTCCGCGTCATTGCGTTCGAAATACAAGGCTGCGTCGCCCCACATTTCGCGATAGACATCGGTATCGTTTGCCACAAGCGCGCAACGAGAGAAGGCCGCCTCGATCGTAGCCATGCCGGTCGGCTCGTAGCGCGACGTGGCGGCGAAGATTGTCGACTTGCTGTAAAGCGAGCGTAACTGCGATTCGGTTTGTGCTCCCTTTACTGAAATCTCGTGCTCTCCGGTCGAAACCCGAACGTCGGCGCGGATTGGAACTGAAGGCGCCGGAATCGGGTTATCGGCTCCGACAATACAGACCGGTAAGCCATGGGCGTGTTGCGTTAGCAAGGAGACTTGTTTGCCGGAATCCCACAGGCGCCCAATGGCCAGGACGGATTCTTCCTTCGTTATAAAGGGATTGAAATAGATGGGATTGCGTCCAGACGCTATGATCTGTCCTTCAAAGTCGTTGCCGTAAGCAACCCGCAGCATCTGTTGCATCCAGCGCGAAGTGGTGACCACGGCTTCAGCCCGCTTGAGGCCAGCGATAATGGTTCCGCGATACCAGGTCAACCATTCCGAAGCGGCCGGTTCGTGTCCGTGAATGCTCAACCACCAGGTAACGACGTCTCCATGTGCCGCTACAAGGCGCGGCGTTGACACCGGCAAGGCCCCAAAACTCAAATGATTTAAATGCAGGAAATCGGGTCGCACATCACGGACGACAGCGCACAAATAATTCTGCGCTGCCTCGAAGTCCTGCTCTCCCTCTTGCATCCATTCCAGGCGAAATGCGGTCGGATGGTATTCCAATCCATGCAATCCATCCATCCAAGCAGTTTGTTGGGGAAGCGGGATTTCTCCGAAGCTGACGAGCGTAACTTGAGCGCCGTGAGTGATAAGTCCAGAAACTAGCTCACGCGAGTATGTCCATACTCCGCTGAATGTGTCAGCCGTCACCAGAACGCGCACAGAACCCCCAGGATACGAGGGCTGGGAATTTCCCTCGTCCTGCTTTTCCCTAGTGTAGGGTGGCGACTCTTCATTAGGGAAGCATTTTTTGAGGGGCACCCCCTAAATCACTGCTGAATCCATGCATTCCAGTTACAGGCCAGGCTGCCCATAAGTTGGCCGATTATGTCGAGTCGGCCCAGCGAGTCATTTCGCGACGCGCCTCCCCTGGACTTCTGCGTCCCGTTCGACTTAAACGGCTGCGTTGACTGTCATATGGGGTCGTGCGCGCAGTTGCCGATCGATCGGACACCACCACCTCGGGATGCGGCACTAGTATTCTCATTGTCCATAGGAGATCGTCCAGGACGGTTCCGAATCCGAAATGAGCGTCCACGAATTGAAGTTCTTCCTCCGGAAGTTCGCTGCGTCCCGAGAGCAGGACCACGGGAACCTCGGGAACGAGCAATTTGATTTCACGTGCCAAGCTCGACCCCAGCATGGCGGGCATTTCGTAATCGAGGAGGACGAGGTCAAAGTAAGTCTTCCTGCATAACGCCAACCCTTCGCAAAGCGCGAGCGTCTCGATGGGATCATTTTTCGCGATGACGCGAAATCCACATTCTTCAAGAATGCTGGTTAGTAATCGGCTCGACTTTGGATTGTCGTCCACATATAGCACCGTCGTTCGCTTCTCCATCTGAAACCTCCATTCCGTATGCTGAAGAACGAAAATATCTCGCCTCTCTTGCGGAACAATTGAGTGAAGATTTGTAAATGATTGGATGATAGGAAGAGAAAGGGAGAAGCAGAATCATTGTTAAAGCAACGTAAATTTAGAAGCGAAGTGTCGATGTCACATACCAATGTCAAAATAACGCCATCGACCAAGTGTTAGGAGTAACGGGAATAGTTAGTTCACATGGTGGGAAAGGGTGCTGTGACTTCTTCGTCGCGCAGCTTTCTTTCCGGAGGAGAATGCCATGGCAATGTGAATTTGAAGGTTGATCCACGGCCTGCTGTTGACTCGACCCAGATCTTGCCGCCATTGAGCTCGATAATTTTTTTGCAGATAGCGAGTCCAATTCCGTTGCCCGAATATTCGGTCCGGGTGTGCAAGCGTTGGAACACGATAAAAATAACTTCCACGTTCTCCGGCGCGATGCCAATGCTGTTATCGCTCACGCTGAAGAGCCAGTCATCTCCCGCTTTTTCGGTGTGCACGGAGATTCTCGGCGGTTCATCGCCGCGAAATTTGATCGCATTGCCAATCAGATTCTGGAAGACCTGCGTCATTTGCGATCGATTCGCCCAAACCGTTGGTAAATCCGCATACTTAACTACCGCCCCGCTCTCACGCAGTGCTGGACCGAGGGAAAGGAGGACCTCCGCCAGAGCGGCATCACATTCCACGAGTCCAGAGCTGACGCCGGCCCGGCCTACCCTGGAGAATGCTAACAGGTCCTGAATCAGTGTCTGCATTCGCAAGGCCCCTTCGCACGCATAGGAGATGAATTTGTCGGCATCCGCGTCGAGCCGTCCGCGATAGCGTTCCGAGATTAATTGCGTGTAGGCGGCTACCATGCGCAGGGGCTCCTGCAGGTCGTGCGACGCTATATAAGCAAATTGTTCGAGATCGGCATTGGAACGCGTCAGCTCTTCTGCTTTGCGAGCCAGATCTTCTTCTGCTTGCAGTCGTAAACGAAGCACGTGCTTTTCCGATAACGCCCGCCGGATTGCTTCCGGCAAGCGGGCGAGCCCATCTTTGAGTACATAGTCCGTTGCGCCCCGCTTGATGCATTCCACCGCGGTGATATCTCCAAGTGCGCCCGAGACCAGAATCACCGGGATATCCATGCCTTCGCGGCGCAGCACCTCAACTGTTTCCATGCCCTCCCACTGCGGCAGGTTGTAATCGGCAAGCACTACGTCAGGAGGATGCGACCGCAGCTGTTGCTCAAAGCCGGCTGCTGATTGCACCACAACTACTGAGGGCGAGAAGCCGCCCTTTCGCAGCGCCTGAGACACGAGCTCCGCATCCAAGTCGTTGTCTTCCACGTGCAAAACCCGAAGTTCGCCGGGGCGCGGCTCGACATCCTTATTTGCGGTCATGTGCAGTTCCTGCCAACCGGGCTGCATCTGCCACGACGGGTGATTGATTGATGACCAGCCAGTACAGGCCAATGGTCTTGACGATAGCCCGAAATTGATCGAAGTCAACGGGCTTCTGAATGAAGCTGTTAGCTCCCAGGTTATAACCTGCTACCTTTGCACTCTCGTGGTGGGTGAGCAAATCGTCTTGCCCGGTTAAAGCAAACGCGCATTCGGCTTCACTGACCTCGAATAGGTGCAGAAGTGTGACGTCGAGCGCGCCCATTACGGAGTAGGTGTGCACCACACAATCCGATTCCTCGGACGCCATTCGCTTTGTTTCCCAAGTTACAAGCGCCATAAATCCGGTAAGTACTATTGCTGCAGCTAAATTCAAAGAAATCCGCCGGCGAAGACGATCCTCGGTGAGTTCAAGACTCGGCGGCGTCGGATCAGACGAAAGCAACGGCTTGAAGGGTCGCATGATCGCGCTTTTGCCTCATTCAACCTAATCGGCAAGATTTCCACGCGCGACACCGTGTATCGCATTACCTAGGTAGGACGACCAATACTCGAACTGCACGTACAAGCCCAAATCTTTTTGAAACGTAGGATCGCCGTTGAGATCACTTCCGGCTAGGCACAACCTCGATTGCTGTGCTCCTTTTGGGAATTTCCAATTGTTCCCGCAACCTTCCCACCAGGATGCGAATCGTCACTAGCTTTTCGGTCGCTGGTACCGGCAGCCCTTCCATCTTCATGGCGAGATCAACGCACAGCAGCAGGGAAGTAATGGTACCGTTCAATTCATTTTGCAGACGGCCGGCGGCGGCATGATGGGCACGCGCTTCCTCGAGCTCCCGGCACTGCAATACGGTGCGGACATCCCGCACCAGGCGTGCTTTCCCGCTAATCGCCAGGTTGACTTTGACCAGAATGGCGGTGTCCAAATGCTTGAGCATGTTCTCAGACTGGCGTGGTTCAGTCTCGAGAAAATATTGATCGAGCACCACGGCGAGGTAAGAATCTTCCCGGAGTAACGTGGTGGCTCGCGCCAAACTTTCCGCGACTACAATCGCCTCACCGGTGGCCGTTTTCAGCGCCGCCGCGCACTCGGACGCCCGTCCACTGGAGGTGACAAGAAGAATCATGCGAAAATCCCTCGCACGTTTTTCGCCACTTGTTTTGGGTTTAAAGTAAAGAGGATCGTAGAGTCGGGCCGGTCTTAAATTCCTGTTCCGGCACCGACACTCTGTCCCAGTGACCAGGATTGGGACTGGTATTCCTTGAGTTTGCGATAAAGAGTGGTTTTGCCAATGCCGAGCAATCGTGCTGCCAGAATCTTGTCTCCGTTGACCTGGGTGAGAGCGTTCAGGATGGTATGTTTCTCGAGTTCGGCAATAGGGACAATGCCGCTCGGCGGCGGGCTGATAACCGATAATTCAGCGGGAGAGCTGTAAATCTGCGTAGGGAGATCCCGCTGCTGAATTTCGTCGGCGCTGCTGAGCGCGCAAGCACGCTCCAGTGCGTTTTCCAGTTCGCGAACATTCCCGGGCCAGTCATAACTCAATAGGGCTTTGAGAGACTCGTCTGAAATCGTCTTTTCCATCCCCGCGTCGCTCCCAATGCGCTCCAGAAAATGCGCGACCAGAAGCGGTATATCCTGCCGCCGGTCCCGTAGCGGTGGAATGCGTAGAGTAAGCACGTTCAAACGAAAGAAGAGATCGCGCCGGAAGGTGCCGTCGCCGACAGCGCGTTCCAAATCCCGGTTCGTTGCGGCGAGTATGCGCACGTTGATGGGAACCCGCTTCACGCTCCCCACCGGACGGATCTCCTTCTCCTGAATCGCGCGCAACAATTTGGCTTGTAAGTCGACCGGAAGTTCGCCAATTTCATCCAAGAAAACAGTGCCGCCCTCTGCGATGGCAAGCAATCCATCCTTAGGATGGGTCGCGCCCGTGAAGGCTCCGCGAACGTGACCGAAGAGTTCACTCTCGATCAGCGTCGGGACGAGCGAGCCACAGTCGACGGGAATGAAGGGCTTGTTGCGAAATAATCCGGCGAAGTGAATGGACTTTGCCACCAACTCCTTGCCCGTTCCACTCTCGCCCAGAATAAGCACCGGGTGCGAACTTTGCCCGGCCTTGGCAATGATCCGGTAAAGCTTCTCCATGTCTGGCGCGTGCCCGATAATGCTGGCAAAGCCCTGCCGCGATTTGATGGTCTCGCGCATTGCGCGCTTCTCAGTCTTCAACCGCAGATGCCCTGCTACCCGCTCCAGTAGCAGGCGGAGTTCCTCCATGCTGAACGGCTTTGTGACGTAGTCATAGGCGCCGTCCTTCATCGCCTGCACTGCGGACTTAACCGTGCCGTACCCGGTGACCACGATCACCAGCGCATCGGCGCGATTTTTCTTAATGACGTGAAGGGCTTCCAGGCCGCCCGCCCCGGGCAACCGCAAGTCCAGCAGCACGGCATCGGTGCCGCTACTTTCTAGAACATGCAAGGCCTGTTCCGCAGAATCCGCTATTTGGGTGTTGAAGCCCAGCGAGTGTGCCACCTCTCGGCAGGCCTCGCGAATCGTGCGGTCGTCGTCCACAATCAACAGGTTCAGAAAATTCGCGCCCTCGATTTGCGGGACGTGATTGAGAACAACAGAACTGGTTGCGCTAAGCATCAAGAACTCCTCGCCTTTCCTCATCACAAAATGCTTTTTAGTCTTGCCGTGCGGTGCGTCGTCAATCTCCGGGTATTCCTAGTGCGCGGTAAGGGATGGAAAAAATATCTCGATGCCAGTGCCGCGTCCCGGTTCGCTTTCCACCTCGATTACGCCGCCTGACTCGCTGACAATGCGCTGGACCGTGGCCAAGCCAAGGCCTGTTCCGGCCCCAGGTTTTTTGGTGGTGAAAAAGGGTTCAAACAAACGCGAACGCGTGTTCTCATCCATTCCACTCCCGTTGTCCTTCACTAAGAGTGCTACGGCGCGACCGTTTCCCAATTCTCTGGCATTTTTGGAAATCTCCGGAGTAGTAGGGAAGTCCGTCAGACGGGTGCTCAAAGCAATCGTGCCACCTTGCGGCAGGGCGTCGCGCGCATTCAGTACCAGGTTCATCAGAACTTGCCGCAACTGCGCCGGGTCGACGAGAACGCAACCCGTCTCTTCACTCAAACATGTGACCAGTTGGATATGTTCCCCGATCAATCTCCGCAGCAGGTTCTTGGTGGAGGAAACAATCTCGTTCATCGCGACGGGCCGCGCCTCTGCGGCTTGCTTGCGCGCAATGGCCAGGAGCTGATGGGTCAGCGCTGCGCCTTGTTCGCCTGCCATGCGAACCTCTTCCACGTGCTGGCACAAGTCCCTTGGCTCGAAACTCTTCTTAGTCAAATCGCCGTTCGCTTCGCCCTCGCATACGGGATTACTTGACCGTGAGCTGGCGCTTCCGGGAAGATCGTTTCCCAATCCCGCGCTGAGCAAGTCGCAATACAGCAAGATGCCGGTTAGCAGGTTATTAAAGTCGTGGGCAATCCCTCCCGCCAGCCGTCCAATCACTTCCATTTTTTCGGCTTGGCGCAGTTGTTCTTCCACCCGCTTCCGCTCGCTGGCGTCCGCAAGCAGGGCGACCAGAAAAGCGGGTTGCTGGCCAAGGTTGCGCCCCAGGGAAACCGTCAGAAGGCCCCATAGTTCGGAACCGTCTTTACGCCGGTAACGCTTTTCGAGCGCGAACGAAGTTCGTTTTCCGTCTAGCAACTCGCCTAACAGCCGTCGATCACCCGACATGACGCGGCTGGAAAATTCCTGGTTTTTGACTGGGTCATTCTCCCTTTCTGCGTGATGTTCAATTTTCCGGTTACCCAGATCGAGTTGAAGCACATGGGTGTTGGCCAACTCTTCCTGCCGATATCCGAGCATTCTGCTGAATTCTGGATTCACTTCCGCGATCAGGCCACTGAGTTCGCAAATACCAATTCCAATCGGCGCCGATTGAAATATTGCCTGGAAGCGCTGATGGCGGTCGTCATCCTTCATCTTGGGAAACTGCCTGACAACGCTCATGAATAAACTGCCCCGGTGCTAATTTCCAATCGCCGACGGATCTGGAATTTGCAAGACTCGACGATTGCCTGCTCTGACGCATCCAATCGCAGTTTCAAGGTGGGAAACAAGTGAATTGTTTCCGCGAATGAACCGCGATTCATTCTGATTAGGGAAGAGTAATACGGATGTCGATTTTGCTAAGTGCCAGCCATCACAACTAATTTGTGATGATTTCAGTGTGCTTTCGAAGAGGTCCACAGTGTTGAGATAGCGGGTCAACCGCGCTAGGATGATGCACGAGGAAATTCGGAATCACGTCTGCCGAGATAGTCGCGTGCGAACTATTTGATTAAGTCGCGGCTTGTGGGCTCGCCGCTTGTAGAGAAGAGATTTCGCAATCTATATTTCGCAATCCATATTTCGCAACACATATTTCGCAACCTATGAAGTGTTCGTACTATTTCGCCGCTCCGATTCTCCTGCTTCTAGCCTCCTACTGCGCTTGCAAACGACCGCCGCAGGATACCGCGTCGCTGGCCCGCGATTCGCAGAAACTGCCCTTCGATCGCCGTCCGCGAACGAGCGGAATTTCGCCCACCCAGTCCTTGGTGCCGTCAATCACAAAACTGCCCGAAGGAACCAATATTGCCGTGAGCCTGCAAAGTGCGCTCTCCAGCGCATCGTCGCGCGCCGGCGATATCTTCGCCGCTACGCTCGATGAGCCCGTGGTAATCGACAGCCACATTGTGATTGCCAAGGGCGCATCTGCGACGGGCCGAGTGCTCGAAGCAAAGAGTGCCAGAAGTTCATTCGAACCCGGCTACATGAGAGTTGTGCTGGTGAGTATCAAGGTGGGCGCGCGGCCGATCATGATTGAGACGTCCAGCATATTCGCCAAAGGAGGCCTTCGCGAGGATCCAAACACGCGGGCGCAAGATTTTTCTCCAACCGCGCACGAAGACATCGTGTTCGATAGCGGCCGGCGTCTTAATTTTCGTCTCGCGCAGACCGTCGATCTGCAGAACGCCGATCTGCAGAATGCTAATCTGCAGAAGGCTGACCCGAAAAATTCACCTCCCGATTGATTTCCGCTTAGCCCGCCTTACTTCGATATCCGCAAGTGAAAAGTTGCCAGGTTAAGCATCGAGGACTCCTCAAATTCTTTTGTATTTTCAGCGGTTTGCGCGGGCGTTCCGGTACTTCCGTACCGTCTCTAGTACCTTAGTTACCCGAAATAGGATGCCGAGTCACGTATCCAACGTGTGGGTACAACCTGTTGTATATAGCCCTAAAACAAACGCAATCCATAGACTACTAGTGCAGATCGGTTTTCCGTCAAATCCAGAAGAAACCTATAAAACCCAACAAAACCGGGATATCCGCGCTCAGAGGCCCGCGCTAGCAGTTGAGATATGCTCAGCACACCAAAATACCCTCGAACGTATTTGGAATGGGGGTTCGGTTCTCTCGAATGGCGTATTGCTGACGGAAGAGAAACTCGAGCCCGAGTGCAGATTCGAGAGTGGAAGAGATATGGCCGACTCGCGGGAAGTGATGAACATTCGTCAAGCTTCGCAGTACCTGGGAGTGAGTGCGGACACGCTTTACAAGTATGTGAACGAGCAAAAGATTCCGGCGTTCAAGTTAGGCAATCGCTGGCGCTTCAAGAAATCGAAGCTTGATCAGTGGATGGAAGAGCAGTCCATGGAAACGGAAACGAAGGGCAAGAAGAAAATTAAGGCGGCGGTAAAGGCTGCCGGAACTCCGTAGCAAGCGGTTAATGAATTTCAGAAAACGAAATTCGTAGAAAAAGGCGGGCACATGTTTGGAATGGGATCGAAAACGATAGTGGGTCTGGATGTAGGCTCTTCGAGCATCAAGGCCGTCGAACTCAGGAAGACACGAGCTGGAATCGAAGTCGCGCACCTTGGCCTGGAGCCGATCGCGCCCGACATTGTCGTCGATTCCATGATTGTTGATTCTGGCACGGTTTCGGCCGCCATTGCCAAGCTCTTCACCGATACTCAGATCAAGTCGAAGGCTGTAGCCACGGCGGTTAGCGGGCACTCGGTCATTGTGAAGAAGATCTCGCTGCCTTCGATGTCCGACCAGGAATTGGCGGAGACCATTCAGAAGGAAGCAGCCCAGCACATCCCCTTTGATCTGGCCGATGTCAACCTCGACTATCAGATTCTTTCCGACGACGCGAGCAGCCCGACCATGGATGTGCTTTTGGTGGCGGTGAAGAAAGATAAAATTCTGAACTACACCAACGTACTCTCGATGGCTGGCAGAACTCCGGCTATTGTGGATATCGATGCGCTCGCCTTGCAGAACTGCTACGAGTTCAACTACGAGCCTGCTCCAACCCAGGTGGTTGCTTTGTTGAACCTGGGCGCAAGCGTCATGAACATCAATATCGTCAAGGGTACGACGCCGCTCTTTCCGCGTGACGTTTCGGTGGGTGGACACCAGTACACCGATTCACTGCAGAAAGAGCTTGATCTCAGCTTCGACGACGCAGAGTCGCTCAAGCTGGGGCGCAAGGTCGGAACCGTGCAGGACGACGCGAAAACGCCGATCTTGCAACAAGTGACAGAAATTATCGTCCTCGAAATTCAGAAGACGTTCGACTTCTTCCGCGCCAGCGCGGCGGGAGAGCACATTGAGAAGATTTATCTGGCCGGCGGTTCGGCGAAAGTGCCGGGCCTGGTAGAAGCGCTGCGGCATGAGTTCTCGATGCCGGTCGAATTGTTTAACCCGTTTCAGAAAGTGCTGGCGCCGGCGGATGGCGCTGGGGCGCAACTGGTCGAGCAGAACGCCGGCCAGTTGGCGGTGGCTGTGGGCTTGGCCCTGAGGAGCTTTGAAAAGTTATGATCCGAATCAATCTGCTGGGCTCTCCGAAACCGAAAGGCAAGAAAGGTCCTGCCTTTACCATGCCGAGCTTCGAGATCGGCAACCTGGGCGGTCCTATTGTTCAGGGGACCGCGGTGTTGCTGATCGCCGGCGTTATCAATGCCGGGTACTGGTATCAGCTGGACCGCGAAAAGAAATCAATCGAGGTCAAGGCTCGGGTAGCGGAACAGAAGAATCGCGAACTGGCCGACATCAAGGCCCGGTACATGGAGCGGCAGCGGCAAGCCGACTCCTATAAGCGGCGAGTCGATGTCATTGACCAGTTGCGATCGAACCAATCCGGTCCGGTCAACCTGTTGTCGATGGTGGGCGACACGATTAACGGCACGGAAGCGGTTTGGCTCAACAGCATGCAGGATCTGGGTGCAAATGTTGCCATCGATGGGACAGCGCTCAGCAGCGATGCCGTGGCCAACCTGATTTCGAACCTGCAAAAGACTGGTTTTTTCCGCAACATTGAGTTCAAGGAAAGTTATCAGGACGAAGGCGTAAAAGACATGCAGGCATTTCAATTCACACTGACCTGCGAAAAGGCGAAGTCGTAAAAGGCGGAACCGATTATGAATCTTGGCGAATTATCAGGCGTGAAGCTGTTGGGGACCCTGGTGCTGACCGCAATCATCGGCACTGGTGCCCTCTACTACACGGTATTCAAATCGCAGCGCGATCAGAACGAGGCGGCCCGCGTTAAGTTGCAGGCCAAGCTGCGGGAGAATGCGGAACTGGAAGCTTACCGGCCGAAATTGGCTGACATCGAACGCCAACTCTCGAACCTGAAGCAGCAGCTCGAAATTGAGCGACGCATCGTGCCTGATGAAAAGGAAGTCGACAATTTCATGCGCATGGTGAGTGGCGAGGCCCGGAAATCCGGAGTAGAAATCCGCCGCTATACCGCGCGTCCTTACGTGACCAAGGACTTCTACACCGAAGTCCCTTTCGAATTGGAGCTGGACGGTCCGTACTATTCGATGCTGGGATTTTTCGCCAGGCTGGGGAAGGTCGAGCGCATCGTGAATGTTTCGAACCTGCTGATAGCCTCGACGCGCAATCCGGCGAGTGCAAAGGCGAAACGCTCCTACCAGTACGCAGCCAGCGAGAGTGTTGTAGCAACCTGCCAGACCACGACGTATTTCAGCCATGATCTGGACCCGGGAACCCCGGCCAGCAAGCCCGGAACAGTGGTGAAGAAGTAGGAAGGACGGAATGAAAATGAAGCCGACGGTGAAAATTCTGGTTTGCGTGTTGGCAGCGGGTTCAGCCTGGGGACAAAATCCCAGCATCATTCAGAACACGCGCAACTCGATGAATGCGGTGAGCAACAGCACCACCGCAGCCTCCAACGAGGCTCTGGACATCAAGTCCGCGCCCGTGCCAGCCAGTAGCGGGCAAGTTCCCCTCCAGGTCAGAACGGTCTCGGTCAGTTCGCCCACGGCGAACTCGCCCAAGAAGACTTCGGTTGCAGCGGTAAAGGTCAAGGCTGCGGAGAAAAAAGCTCCGCCAGTTACGATCCGTGTCAGTTCCAAGCCAAGAGTGGCGCCTGTAGTTCCGAAGGTGAAGCCTTCGGCCAAACAGACTGTAGCAGATGCTGCTGCGGCCACTAGCGCGACTGAGGCGAAGGCCGAGAACGAGCAATCGCTGCCACCCGATACCAAGTACGCCGCGAACGGACGCCGCGATCCTTTTATCAGTCCGGTCGTGAGTCACACAAACGGTTCCAGTTGCACCTCCGGCAAAAAGTGTCTGGAGATTGGAGCCATCAACCTGAAAGGCGTGGTGCACGGCGAAAGCGGATTCATCGCAGTCGTGAGCAACGGAATGAACAAGGCTTATTTTCTGCGGGAGAACGATCCCGTGTTCAATGGTTACGTGGTGAAAATAACGGGCGACTCCATAGTTTTCCAGGAGACGCTGCAGGACCGTTTGGGCAAGTCTTTTACGCGTGAAGTGGTAAAGAAGATTACGACCCCGGCCGTATAGGACTGGGGAAAAAGATTTCGAAGAAACACATCGAGGCGAAACGGCCTCGGATGGGGAGATAGGGAAATGCGAAAGCAACTGTTGGGTCTCTTGGTTCCGCTGACGGCGTTCGTACTGATCGCCAATGCGGCTGACATGACGGGCAACGGAATGGCCGCGAGCGCTGCGTTGCAGAAGCTCGAGGTCGCGCACAGCCAGGACGGACTGCGCGTCGAGTTCAAAGCGAAGGGCACACTCGCGCCTAAAGTGACGACGCTCGACTCTCCGGCACGCATCGTCGTCGATTTCCCTAACACCGTGATGGCTACGGCGCAGAGCCGCATTACTATTGGCAGCGGCGGGGTCAAAGACGTGCGCATTGGGATGGACGGGCAGATTCCGCCCTCCACGCGCGTGGTCGTCGACCTTGCCGGGACTGGCTCCGATGCGGACCGCCAACCTGAACTGACGGCCGGGCCAAATGGCAGCTTCGTGCTCACCATTCACGACGCTGTTGTAGCTCGTCGCCAATCGGTTCCGGCCACAATATCGGGTACGAAGGCGGCGCCCCAACCGGCGTTAGCTTCTTCGGCTCCGGTGCATGCTGTTGCCTCGGTCTCCTCATCGACGCAGAATACCGACAAACCGTCGGAATTTGCCTTTGTCGAGCCCAAGTATTCGGTGAAAGACGATAAGCGTGTCGCCGCAACCACGGCGCCCGTCGTTAAAGCCGAAGAAGCAGCCAGCCGCTTTGCCGATAAGACGGCGGCGGAACTGGTTGCCACCAACAACAATGCTGCCATGGCGCAAGCTGCCGAGCAGACGGGGACTAACGGACAAGCCATCCATCCAGCCGTAAACCTTGCTGCAGAGCAGAAAACACAACTGGAACAGAAACCTGCGGTAGCCGGCGCGAAGTACACCGGAGAGCCCATCTCGGTCAACTTGAAGGATGTGGATCTGAAAGACTTCTTCCGCCTAGTTCATGAAATCAGCGGATTGAACGTCGTGCTCGATCCGCAAGTACACGGCACACTGACCATTGTGCTCGATGACGTGCCGTGGGATCAGGCACTCGACATCGTGCTCAAGAATAACGAGCTCTCACGCCAACTAGATGGCAATGTACTGCGCATCGCAACCGTCGATACGTTGAAGAAGGAAGCTGAAAGCCGGCGTGCACAAGTCGATGCCGAAGCACTGGCTGTCGACAAAGTGAGCATCACACGCTTTCTTAGTTATGCGCATGCCAAGGACGTACTTCTTCCGATCAAGAAGTTCCTGAGTCAGCGTGGCGACGTCGTCGCAGATGAACGAACCAATTCACTGATCGTTAACGACATTCCGTCGGTGCTGCCACAGATTGACCGCATCATCCAGCAGATGGACCGCAAGACGCAAGAGGTCGAGATTGAAGCTCGAGTGGTGGCCGCCACCCGCAACTTCGCACGTGACATTGGCGTGCAACTCGGCTTCGGCTGGGGTAATGGTCACAGTGCCATAGGCGGCGTGCAGGGTGTTGGCCAAACGCCAACTTCTGTCTCAGGTGTTGCCCCGCAATACATCGTTTCTCCAGGTGGCACGGCGACCGCGGGATATCAAATTCCCCTGTTTTCAAACCTGGGTGCGACCGGACCGACCAGCGGTCTGCAATTCTTAAATGCCAGCAGCAATGTGCGAGTCGACCTTCTCCTTACAATGGCCGAATCGCGCGGCTTGCTGAAAGTGCTGTCCCGTCCGCGGGTGGTCACGCAGAACAATATTCAGGCCATCGTTAAGCAGGGTGTAAAAGTCCCGGTCGTAACCGCGGCGCAGTTGGGTGGTCCCGCGACCGTTACTTACGTGGACGCATTCCTGAGGCTAACCGTGACCCCACAAATCACATCGGAAGGCACGATCTTCCTGAATGTCGATGTGGAGAATACGCTGCCAGACTTCGGCAACTCGATTAACGGCAATCCGACGCTGATCACGCAACAGGCGACCACGCAAGTACTGGTCACCGACGGCGGGACGGTTGTGATTGGCGGCGTGATCCAAACACAAAACTCGCTTAGCATTTCGCAGGTTCCTGTGCTTGGGGATATCCCGTACCTGGGCAATCTCTTTAAGCATCGCACCGTGAACACCTCAAACCAGGAGCTGATTTTCTTCATCACTCCGCGCATCGTTCAGACATAAGTCTCAGACATAGGTCTCAGACATAAAGTTAAAGACTAGCGCGTAGTTAAAACAGCTACAGCCGCCGACCTCTCGGAGAACCTGCCGAGAGTCCGGCGGCTTCGCTTTTGCTGCGACTGCCTTCATCTCTAAGCAAGTACTCTGAACTCGATGCCTGTTAAACTCCAGGCGATGAACTCTGCCCCGACAGAGAAGATGGATCAGCCCGGGCGAATCCTGCGCCTTCTGGCTGCACTGGCGACCAACCGTTTTGACTCCCTGTTGATCACGCACTTGCCAAATGTTCATTACCTTTGTGGCTTCACCGGAAGCTCAGCCATATTGCTGGTAGCGAACCGGAGCTGCATCCTAATTACAGACGGCCGCTACCGAGACCAAGCGCAAGAGGAGGTTCGGGGTGCGAAGATCATGATTGCACGGAAGTCCCCACTGCTAGCAGCGGGTGAATGGTTGGCGACGCATCGCGTGGGTTCGTCGCTAAGTACAGACAGTTCAAAACGGCTGAAATCGAAATCTTTAAACTCAGGAAACCTGCCATTCACAGTCGGCATTGAGCCGGAGTCACTTACGGCCGGGGCTCGAGACCGGCTGGCGGCTGCGCTCAAGGGAAAAGCACGCTTGCGGCCCGCACCCCCATTGGTCGAGCGTGCTCGCATGGTAAAGGATGTTGCCGAAATCGCTCTCATGCGGCGGGCAGTTGCGCTTGGCGCCAGTCTGTTCAATGTCGCTCGAGAAAGAATTCGGCCCGGTGTGACCGAAGTCGAAGTCGCGGGCGCGATGGAGTACGAAGCGCGGCGAGCAGGAGCCGAAGGGATGTCATTTCCTACGATTGTCGCTTCTGGAACGCGATCCGCGATCGTCCATGGCCGGGCTTCAGTCGCGCGTATTCCAGCTGGTGGATTCGTGGTCTGCGATTTTGGTGTTATACTCGCCGGTTATTGCTCGGATCGGACGCGGACTGTGCACGTAGGACACCCGACGGAGGAAGCTCGAAGTCTCTACGCGTCGGTGTTGGAAGCGCAGGAGGCAGCTATCGCGGCGGTTCGTCCCGGTGCCACCGCCGCGGACGTAGATGCGGCGGCGCGGCGGGTACTTCGCCGCCGAAAACTGGCCCGCTATTTCACTCATTCAACGGGCCATGGGTTAGGATTGGAAATACACGAGGCGCCGCGACTGGCAGCAAAGCAAGATCAGATACTTGAGCCCGGGATGGTCATTACAATTGAGCCCGGCGTGTACATGCCGGGCAGGTGGGGAGTGCGGATCGAAGATGTGGTTTTGGTCACAGCTTCGGGCTGCGAGGTACTGAATCCTACTGATAAAGAACTGGTTATCATTTAGATCTCAATGCTAATGTAATTTCTCGTAGAGGTGCGGCTTGCCGCGTCTCCCGCATACAAGTGAGACGGGGGCGAACTCCGTCTCCACACGCGAAACGAATGACTCGATGAAGCGGAACCTGCCGCATACATGAATCAAAAAGAGCTTAAAGAACTTATAGAATTCCTGATCGAAAAAGATATCGCCGAATTTGAACTGGAGCGTGGCGATGTCAAGGTAAAGATCAAGCGCGCGGCGGAGCCTTCGCACGCCGTGCCCGACTCGCGCTTTATCGCGGTCCATCCTGTACCCGTTGCGGCAGCGCAGGTTGCATCTCCTGTAGCGGCGCCCGCTGATGTGGCGGGCGGCGTGACTGTTGCCACTCCTCCGGTCGCTCCCGCTCCCGAGGAAGAGCTCCACATTGTTAAGTCACCCATTGTCGGTACGTTTTATGAATCGCCCTCGCCGGGTTCACCGCCATTCGTCAAGGTGGGCGATAAATTGGAAGTGGGACAGGTATTGTGCATCGTCGAAGCAATGAAGCTGATGAACGAAATCGAGTGCGACATGGCAGGAGAGTTGGTGAAGAAGCTAATCGCAAACGGTCAACCCATCGAGTACGGACAGGAACTGTTCGCGGTGCGGCCGTCAAAATGAGGCGGCTATCAAAATGAATGCGTGAAGAATACGCGTAGTCCGTCATCCTCATCGAAACGAAGGACCTATGCAATTGCCCGACGCAGGCAAAGTGCATAGGTCCTTCGCTTCGCAGGATGAAAGTGAAGTCTTATAAAAAGTTGATGCAAAAGTTGATGCAATAGAGAAGCCCATACATTAGCCACATCATGTTCAAGAAAATTCTGATAGCGAATCGAGGCGAGATTGCATTGCGCGTTATTTGCGCGTGCAAGGAACTTGGCGTCCGCTCGGTCGCAATCTACAGCGAGGCGGACCGCAACTCCCTGCACGTACGTTTCGCGGACGAAGCGATCTGCATAGGGCCGCCGCAACTCGCGAAGAGCTATCTGAACATTCCGGCAGTAATCAGCGCCGCCGAAATCGCGAACGTCGATGCCATTCATCCCGGCTATGGCCTGCTTTCTGAAAATGCCAACTTCGCCGCTGTCTGCGAAGCGAGCCACATCAAGTTCATTGGACCGACTCCCGATGTGATCCGGTTAATGGGAGAGAAAGAAAAAGCCCGCGCTGCTATGAAAGAGCACGGGGTCCCTATCCTTCCGGGCTCCGACGGCGTTGTCGCCTCCGAAGAGGAAGCGCTGGAATGGGCCCGCAAGGTTGAGTATCCGGTGATCTTGAAAGCGACAGCAGGAGGCGGCGGCCGCGGCATGAGAATCGTCCGCCGCGAAGAAGAATTGCCCGCACTCTATCGAGCAGCGCAGTCCGAGGCGGCATCTGCCTTCGGCAACGGTGACCTGTATCTGGAACGCTACGTCGAGAATCCGCGACACATCGAATTTCAGGTTTTGGGGGACGAGCACGGCAACGTCGTGAGCCTCGGCGAGCGCGAATGCTCGATTCAGCGCCGTCACCAGAAGTTGCTGGAAGAATCTCCGTCGGTAAGGGTGACGCCCGAATTACGCAAAGAAATTGGAGACATTCTCACCAAAACCCTGAGCAAAGTTGGTTACCACAATGCCGGAACCATTGAATTCTTAATGGACCAGCAGCGACGTCTCTACTTCATTGAGATGAACACGCGCATTCAGGTTGAGCATCCGGTTACAGAGATGGTCACGGACGTGGATCTCGTGAAAAGCCAACTCATGATCGCCGCCGGGTCCAAGCTCTCCGACGTGCTACAAGGCCCGATCGTGCATCGTGGACACGCCATCGAATGCCGCATCAACGCCGAACATCCAGAGAAGTTCACGCCCTCAGCCGGCAAGATCACAACATTCAATCCTCCGGGAGGGACGGGCGTGCGCATCGACACCGCCGCCTATGCCGAGGGCACAATTCCTCCTTATTACGATTCGCTGATTGCGAAGCTGATCGTACGTGGCAAAGACCGCAGCGAAGCGATTTCGCGCATGAGCCGCGCATTGGGAATGTTTATTGTGGAGGGAATTTACACTACGATTCCGCTGCATCGCCGCATATTAGCCGATCCGGAATTTCGAGCTGGCGACTTTGACACCGGGTTCATAGAACGATTTCTGGCGAAGCCGAAATAGGTTATTGGAGAAAAAGCCGTATTTACCAACCGCAATTTCGCGTAGCAGTTTCGCTCGTCAATTTGGACAAATTTCGCAATAATTTAAGATTGCTCTGAGGTTGGGGAAAGAAGTGTATGGGCAGATGCAACCGGTGATGGTGTTGGTGTCCAATGTAACTACAGTATTTTGCGCCAGAGAGATCTGTGCCGACGGATTGTGTTCAGTATTGCCGTTAAGGCGTGACGGAAACTATGTTCGTAGTTCCGCGGCTTTATCCAATTCTTGATGCTGGGTGTTTTGCTGATGCGGCCGAAATGTTTTCAGCGGCGGAAGAATTCGCTGCCTCCGGGATAACGCTGCTCCAATATCGCAACAAGTCGGGCAACGCCCGGCAAATGCTCGCCCAGGCGCGCGAACTCCGGATACGTCTGGGAGCGAACATCAAGCTCATCATGAACGACCGCGCCGACCTCTGCCTCGCTGCGGGATTCGATGGCTTGCACGTGGGGCAGGATGATCTGTCCTCCGAGTCGGCGCGAGTCATTATCGGGAACGAACGTTGGCTTGGCGTATCCACGCACAATTCCGAGCAACTGGCCGAGTCTGATAAGACTTCCGCTGACTACCTGGCCATCGGTCCCGTTTTTGCTACCAGCAGCAAAGCAAACCCTGATCCCGTTGTCGGACTCGAAGGTCTTCGCCAGGCGAGGGGGATAACGAGGAAGCCGCTGGTTGCAATCGGCGGTATCACACGTGCCAACGCCCGTTCGGTCATCGATGCTGGTGCCGACTCGGTGGCGGTGATATCCGACTTGTTACTGGATCCCCGCAAATCAGCAGAGGAATTCTTGCGGCTTCTGCGGTAAAGTTGGAAAGCCCCGCTAATAACTTTAGTGCCAATGATACTTTTAAATTCTGTCATTTCGAGGGCGCAGCGAGGGACCCCTACTCCCGGCACATAGCATCGGTTGGGTAGGGTCCCTCGCTGCGCTAGAGGTGACACGTGTTGCGGGACCATGATTTACTTGACCGGGCTAGCGCTGCAATTTGTAGGAGGTTCGTGAGCACCAAGGCTTCTCCACCGGCTCCCGCTCTGAAGGTTAGCGATTGGGAGCGGCACACCCATCAGGACAAAGAACTAGTCAAAGGCCTCGGCCTGACCAGCGCGACCATGCTAGTGATGGGCTCGATGATCGGTTCGGGCATTTTCATCGTGTCCGCCGAGATTTCCCGCGAAGTCAACTCGCCGGCATTGCTGATTGGTGCCTGGTTGGTCACCGGCTTTCTAACCATCGTCGGGGCGATCACATACGGCGAACTGGCGGCGATGATGCCGCGCGCTGGCGGCCAGTATGTTTACCTGCGCGAATCTCTCGGGCCGCTCTGGGGCTTTCTCTATGGCTGGACCCTGTTTCTCGTAATTCAGACCGGGACCATCGCCGCCGTCGGCGTAGCTTTCGGCAAGTTTCTGGGAATCTTCTGGCCGGCAATATCTTCTAGTCACTGGATTGTCCATCTCTGGAAAGTTCCAACATTCACCATCGGTCCGATGAAGCTTGGCGGCATGGATGTTGGACTGAACACGCAGAACCTTGTCGCCATAATGGTTGTCGTTGTGCTCTCGGTCATTAACATTTTTGGAGTGAAGACGGGCGCTCTAATCCAGAATATTTTTACCACGGCAAAAGTTTCCGCCTTGCTGGGGCTTGTACTTTTCGGAATTTTCCTCGGCCGCAACGCGCAAGCGATCGCTGCAAATTTTGGCGCCAACTTTTGGATGAATTCCGGGCTGGGAGATCTTCATGACGTAGGCAGTGCCGGAACAAGCGTATTGGTATCGACGCTGACCGTGCTCGCCATCGCACAAGTGGGGTCGCTTTTTTCCGCCGATGCCTGGAACAACGTTACGTTCACCGCTGGCGAGGTAAAAAATCCCAGCCGTAATCTACCGCTTTCTCTGGTGCTGGGAACTGGCGTCGTGATCACTCTTTACACGGCGTGCAATTTTATTTATTTGACCGCGCTGCCATTAGTTGGAAGTCCCACCGGAGGCACGCTCCTCGAACGCGGCATTCAATATGCTCGCGAAGATCGCGTCGCCACCGCCGTCATGACGCAAATGTTCGGCGCTGCTGGTGGAGGCCTCATGGCTGTCGCCATCATGATCTCCGGGTTTGGTTGCTGCAACGGTCTCATTCTGTCCGGAGCCCGCGTCTACTACGCCATGGCCAAAGACGGCCTCTTCTTCCGTAGCGTCGCGAAACTTCATCCCACATACAAGACTCCTGTCGTTTCGCTGATGGTCCAACTGGTGTGGACGTGTGTTCTTTGCATCTCCGGCACTTACAATGATCTGCTGAACTACGTTATTTTCGCCGTGCTCGTTTTTTACGTGCTTACAATTGTCGGACTCTTCGTTTTGCGCCGCACCCATCCCGAAGCCGAGCGTCCGTATAAGGCCATCGGGTACCCGATTCTGCCCATCATCTATATTGTCATGGCTTTGTTCATTGATATCGTGCTGTTACGCTACAAGCCGCAATTCACATGGCCAGGATTATTCATCGTGCTGCTTGGCATTCCCGTGTATTACATTTGGCGGCCGCGCGCTCAGACAAATTCCGTTTAACCGACAGGAGAAACCCTACTGATGACGGACTACTTTGCAAAAAAGCCGCTTGCGTCGCTGATGGAGGAGGCGCGGGAAATTGGCTCGCACAGCCTGAAGCGCACGCTGGGCGTATTCCAGTTGACCGCGCTCGGAGTCGGAGCAGTGATCGGAGCGGGAATCTTCGTTCTCTCCGGACTGGGCGCTCACTACTCCGGACCGGGCTTGATGCTTTCCTTCGTGCTCTCCGGAATGGGTTGCGCGTTTGCGGCACTTTGCTATGCGGAATTTGCGGCGATGATACCTCTGGCAGGTAGCGCCTACACCTACGCATACGCCACCCTCGGCGAAATCTTTGCCTGGATCATCGGCTGGGACCTGACACTTGAATACGCCATGGGCGCGAGCACGGTGTCATCCGGTTGGTCGAATCACTTCATCGAACTGCTTAACATTTTTCATATCAGAATGCCGCTATGGCTGGCATATGACCACTGGACTGGATTGCACACGGCGGAAGACATCGTAGCCCGCCAGATGACGCAGGCATCGGATCCCTCGCTGGTTGCCGGCACTCAAACTTTTCTCGAACGAAAAACGGCAATTCTCGCAGCGCAATCGCCCGAGTTATTGCAGAAAGCCCACGATCTGCTGGGCGCGCCGCACCTGTTCGGTTACGAAATCGGAATCAATGTACCCGCATTCATTATTGCGCTCGTGATCACCACAATTCTGGTGATTGGAATCAAGGAGAGCGCGCGCTTCAATGCGACCATAGTCACTATTAAAGTTGGGGTCGTTCTTTTTGTAATCGGACTCGGTATCCGTTACATCAACGCCGCCAACTGGGGATCGGATTGGTCGACTTTTGCGCCTTTTGGATTCTCCGGTATCGGAGCCGGAGCGGCTTACATATTCTTTGCTTATATCGGATTCGACGCCGTCTCCACCACCGCGCAGGAAGCGAAGAATCCGCAACGCGATCTTCCCATCGGCATTATCGCTTCGCTGCTGATCTGCACTGCGTTATATATAGCGGTCGCAGCAATTCTGACTGGCATGGTGCCGTGGAGAGACGTCAACATCGAAGCGCCGATTGCCCGCGCCTTCATGGATCGCGGCCTCAACACGGCGTCCCACATCATCACGCTCGGAGCGTTGGCCGGTCTTACCAGCGTGATGCTGGTCATGCTTCTGGGGCAAACGCGTGTCTTGTACTCGATGGCAAGCGATGGTCTTCTGCCTAAGAAATTCTTCGCCGATGTTCACCCTCGCTTCCGGACGCCGTGGAAGAACACAATGCTGGTTGGTCTTCTGGCGGCAATTGTGGGCAGCCTTACTCCGATCGAAGACATCGGAAGAATGGTCAACATCGGCACGCTTCTCGCATTCGTGATCGTATGTATCGCGGTGATGGCTCTGCGGCATACGAATCCGCAGCAGCCTCGCCCCTTTCGTACGCCGTGGGTGCCGTTCGTGCCGGTCATGGGCATCATTTTCAATGGCTACATGATGTACAAACTTGGCTGGGTCAACTGGGCTCGGTTGATTATCTGGCTGGTGATCGGGATGGTCGTTTATTTCGCCTATAGCCGTAAGCACAGCCGCGTGCAGGCGGCGCTAGCGGGCCGCAAAACGCCGTAGAGGAGGACAGGCGGGCGTCCGTCTCTCCTCGACAATTTTTTGGATCTCAACTAGACCTGTGCCAATTCTGGCTGTACTCCATAAATCGAATACCAGGAACTAGCCGCCTTCAGGCGCTCATTCACGTTATTGATGTTTTTCACGCCTTCGTTTTCCAGCCATTTCCGGAAAGCATCCGCGCCTTGTTTTGCGTAGATCGGGATGCCGTCTTTCCACGTCGCGCGTCCGCAGAGCACGCCATTGAATTTCACCCCTGACTCGGCAGCGAGTTCCAACGACTCGGTAAATTCGACGTTACTTACTCCTGCCGACAGATAGATGAAGGGCTTGCTGGCGACGGCGGCAGCCGCTTGGAAATATGTCATCGCTTCCTGTTTGGTGTAGGCCTTCTCGCCTTTGAAAGACTTGGTGCCTTCGACATATTTCATGTTGACAGGAATTTCAACTTTCATGACGTCTACGCCATAGCGGTCCTTGGTGAACTCGCGCATGCTTTCAATCACTGCCTTGGGCTTTTTCTTGGAGAAGTCAAAACCCTTTTCATCCACCCCTTCCTCATAAACGACGAACTCCAGAAAGAACGGAATGTCATTGGCGCGGCATTCATCGCCCAGACGCTCGACCCATGCGTGCTTCTTGTCGTTAACGTCTTTCGGATCGAATGGTGTGTAGTAGAGCAGAATCTTGATGCAGTCCGCGCCCGCGTCTTTCAAGCGGCGCACGGACCAATGATCGAGCAGATCGCCAAGGCGTCCCGGGCCAGTCTTGTCGTACCCGGTTTTTTCATAAGCCAGGAGCAATCCGGCATTCTTTGCGCGACGCTTAGAGGCGGGCAAGCCCCATTCCGGATCAAGCAGGATTGCGCTCGCATGAGGGGTTAGGACTTCGGTGACCAGCGTCTTGAATTCTTCCATCATGGAGTCAGAGACGGCCGAGCCCTTTTCCTTGGCAAGGGATTTTTGCAGGGAGCCCCGCTGGTCCATAGCCGCCGCCGCGATTACACCGCGTTCGTTCGAAACTGCTTTCATTCCCGCCAGCTTGCCGGGGGTGAGCTTCATAAGTCCTCCTGGATTTCCTAAAATTGCTTGACCAGCACTGCGATTACACATTCTAAACCCGCCGCCCAAATCCTCTGGATGACAACAAGAACCGCAATTACTGGCGTAGAGCCAGCCGCCCAAGTAGTGTCTGTTGTTTAGCGATCAGAGATTGAATGCCTTGCCTTGCGAGCCCCATCATCTTTGCCAGCTGAGTGTCGTCGAAAACCTGGTGTTCCGCCGTAGCTTGCAGTTCGACAATTTTATTTCCCGCCGTCATAACAAAGTTCATGTCCACATCGGCTCGCGAATCTTCCTCGTAGTTCAGATCCAGTAGAACTTCGCCATCCACGATGCCAACGCTGATCGCTGCGACGAAATCCTTAATGGGCGCGGTACTCAGCGTGCCGGCATCGATCAGGCGCTGCAGTGCTAAACCGAGGGCAACGAAAGCCCCAGTGATAGAAGCTGTTCGCGTCCCGCCATCAGCCTGAATCACATCGCAATCAATCCAAATAGTGCGCTCGCCCAGCTGTTTGAGATCGGCAACGGCGCGCAACGATCGTCCAATGAGCCTCTGAATTTCCTGCGTGCGGCCACTCTGTTTTCCCTTGGCAGCCTCGCGCGTGCTGCGTGTCAGGGTCGAGCGCGGCAGCATTCCATATTCACCAGAAATCCATCCCTTGCCCGAATTGCGCATGAATTGAGGCACGGTCTCCTCGACCGAGGCGGTGCAGATAACTCGAGTGTTGCCCATCTCAATCAGCGCGGATCCCTCAGCGGTTGAAATGAAGTCGGGAATAATGTTTACCGGTCGGACCTGGTCGGGAGTGCGGTTATCGCTGCGAAAAATCATGTGTTTGAATTCTAAATGATTGCACAGCTAAGGCGGCTGCGAGCTATGCGCTGCGAGCCTCGATCAAACAGATGCGGAGCGCATTGCCCGCCATCTCACAGCGATCCTCATTGACTTGCCGGCTGCATGATCGTTGTCACATCAAACCATTCACTGAGGTCGGCATGGCCAGCGAGCGTTTCGCGAGTTTTGCCTTCGACTAGAATGTTCACGCGCTGGATGCCGGGAACATTCGCCGCCAAAGTTTGTACCAGAGAATTGACCGACAGTTGTTCGCTGAGGATGCCGGAGCGGTGCTGGTCGGCAAACGCGGAATTCAGATCGATGACGGCTGCGCCCGGATCAACGAGGTAAATGCTGCGAATATCCGATGCCGCCGCCAGGGGATGAGCGGCACCGGGCTGCTGGTAGATGCGAAGAAGGGCGCGCAACAGTTCTTCGGCCCGTTGCTGGCGTCCTCCGGGGAGAGGTATTTGCGTTGATCGTGATCGAAGCTGGCCCGCAGCATCATCAGCCACATACAAGATGACGGTCTCGGTCGGGCCGGTTGCGGGAGGCGGTACGGGCAAGGCGCTGGCTGCTGGAGGCAAAACTTCTGCAACCTGACGCTGCATGCGACGCAGATATAGGCCCATGGCTACTACCACCGCTAAAAGCAGAGCGACGGCAATCAGGAGACTGCGCGGGATCATGGCCGCTCCACCGCGATACCTGGCGCGCACGTTGCTCTCATTGCTCTACCCCAAGTCGATCGCGAACAGAGGCAACAGCATCGGCAATCGCCGACGCTGCGCGTTGCTGATAATTGGCCGAAGTCAAGTCCTCGATCCCGTTGCCGCCGGGCGCTAATTCCACAGCCACTGCGGGCATGAAAACACTGTTAAGCGGCCGCAGCGAGGCAGACGATGCTCGTACCGGAATCTCTCTCTTCTGCATCTCGCTGACGATTGCCGCGGACACGATTCGGCTGATGGGCAATACTGGAGCCTGTGCGGCGTTCCACGGATGAAAAGCTCCTTTGCTTTGCCCCGCGACAGGAAGAAGAGCGGAGTAGACTCCTGCTCCAGTACCCTGCGAAACAGCATGGACGCTGAGGTAGATTCCGGCACGAGCTACATTGGCGGCTGAGGCGCGTTGATCCAACGTCAATGTGGCATCCGAATCGCGCAACAATGTCACTGCGAAATTCCGAAGCTCAAGTTCATGGCGCAGGAGCCGCGCGAATCCCAGGGTGATATTTTTCTCCGCGAGGGACTCAGTCAACGCGGCTCCACGCTCCTCGCCTCCATGTGCTGCATCGACAATTGCAAGTATGCGATGCGGAGGAGCCGGCGCGCTGTTTGCGGGTGAACCTGGGGAAGTCGGATTGTCTTCTTTCGGAGTTGATGTCGCATCACCCGCAGTTGCCTGGGATTGGAATGGAACTACTGTAATTGTTCTTCGATTATTGCTGAAGGAGGCCATCAGCGGTTCGACGGCGGCGATGTCTATTTCGGCGTCGCCATTACTCTCAAAGTAGTTGGCTTGGGTAATAACCTTGCTATCGAACGAAATAGACTGGCTTCCCGGAGACAAGATTGGCTCCCGCTTAAAGATCATCCGCAGTTTGCCCGGTTCGGTAGAAAGAGTCGGATTCACCGGGGCGCTGAAATTCAAGACGAGGCGCGGCGGGTCACTCGCGTCCAGTTGAAAGCTGACTTGGGTGCCAACTCCGCCGACGAACAGCCGGCGCGGGCCTTCGTGAAAGTCCACTGCGGATCCTACAAACCGTGGGAGCACGTCGCTCAATGAAGTTACCGGAATCAATCCCCGCGAATTTTCTATCAGGAATGGCGCGGAAAGTTCGAAGTCGCGGCCGCGAATTTTGGCTCTTGTCTTGCCAGCGATAAACTCCGCGGGTATCGCGTTGTAGTGAAGTTCCCAGCGAGGGCCCAGCGTCTCGCTAGTTACGCGGCCCAGAGGTTCCAGGAGCTCAAGCAGCCCGACATACTCGCGGCTGGCACGCTCAAGAATTGGAACGGTATAGACTGCGACCGGGGAATAAACCGAAATGTGCTTTTCGTCCGCGGAGGGCGAGACGGAGAGAAGTGCCATGACGGCCAACAGTACTGCTAGCGTCTTGTTCGCCATGGTGGAAGGCACTTCGTTGCAATCTGAGTTCTCAGTGTTCGGTTCTCAATTCTCAGTTCTCAAAGCGAAACTGGACTGAAAAGGGAGAAGCGCAATTTGTTAGTCCATCGAATAGATCGTTAGTCCACTGAGTAATTTCGGATAAAAATCCGTCGACTTTTGCGGCATTACCTCGCCCGCGAATGCGATATCTCGAACCTGCTCGATTCGCGCCGGATTCATTAGAAAAGCGACTTGCACCTTTCCACTTCTCACCTGGGAAAGGCCATCGGCGATCTCACGACAATAGGTAACGTTTTCCTGGTTGCGGATCGCTGCTTCTGAGATTTTCAGGATTCCCTCCAAAATACATTTGTGCAACTGCACCACATCGAGCGCTTGTTGCCGAGGAGAAAAATTGGCAAACATGCCGGTGCCAACGGCTTTTGGAGAATGCAGGAGAAACGCCTGGGCTGACGTAATCGCCAGCAAGGCGGTTCCAGCCTGTCCTGTCTGTTCCAACATTGCGGCAGCAGCCGCGGCGTCGATGCCGGGATCAACCTTGTCTACCCGGAAGAACTTCTGCGCCTCGGCCTCGAATTGCGTTGATGAAGATGAAAAAGATTGCAGTCCGAATACAAGACGGTGGGTCGGCAAAATTACCAAGCGACGCCGATTCATATCAACAAAAGTCATCATAGACATGTCGTAGGGAGCAGGTCTTTTGATATCCGACGACGTATCCGCCTCGGCTCGTCTCTCATTTCGATAGGCCAAAGAAGTCTCATAGCGATGATGCCCATCTGCGATGACGAGCTTTCGGTCTTGCATCAGATTCTGAACCGTTGAGATGACGGCGGGACTAGAGATCTTCCACACGCGATGGACCACCTTATATTCGTCGGTGACCTCGATATCTGGTGCCGCCGAGGTATCAAGCGCGGCATCGACCTTGCCGGCTCCGCTATAGAGCATGAAAATTTGGCCAAAATGGGCGCGGGTTGATCGAAGCAGGTTAAGACGGTCGGCTTTCGGCTTAGCCAAGGTTTGTTCGTGCCGAAATACCACCCCTGCTGAATACTCCTCAAGGCGGCCGAGGGCGATGAAACCCTGCCGCTCGGTCTGATCGGCATAACCCGGAGCGCCCATCGGAATCGTAAATGTCTGAGAATAACGGTAGATGGAAGCTTCGGTATCACGTCGCAAAACCCCTGTCTGGCGCCAGTTCTGGAAGGAATCCGCAGCCCTGGTGTAGACGTTTTCGTGGTCACCATCCTGGGGCTGCGGTTTGCCAAGGATGATCCGGACCAGATTGTACGGACTCGAGTGGTAATACTTGTCCTGCAGCTCAGGGGTGATTTTGTCGTATGGCTGGGTTACAACTTGCTGAATCGGAACGTGCTCTGGGTCATAACGCCAAGCGTGAAATGGAAAAATTTGTGCCATATGGGGACGCAGAATTGTAGCAGGAGGAACTTGGAGGTTTGGGTATCCCGAAACTTCGATTGCAAAATGGACACGTAAACGCGAAAAATAGGTTTTCGTTATGGCTACCTTCCCGTTGTGGGCTGAATCTAAGGTTTGTTTTGCAAAATAGTGACAACCGTCTTTTCAGAGTGTGCTAATATCCGCTGAGTTATTGCACGTGACTCACGCTTTTTGCGCGAGTTGCCCTTCCAGTGCGGGTTAAGTGGGGCCTTATGTTGCACGGCAAACGGTCTTCGACTTTAGCTTCCTTCCTCGTTGTTTTGCTGATTCTTGTGTGTGGCGCCGTTCTGGCCGCTGCCCAAAATTCCACTGAGGACGTCCATATCCAGCCTCGCACTCAGGCGACGGCCCCAAAAGAACCGGAGATCGATCCGGCTTTTAAAACTCACACCAAGCCCATGAAGGTTACGGTGGACATGGTGCTGGTTCCGGTCACTATTACCGATCCATTGAACCGGCTGGTCACGGGTCTGGATCGCGAAAATTTCAATCTTTTTGAAGGAAAAGACCTGCAGGAGATCAAGACTTTTTCCAGCGAAGATGCTCCCGTCTCGATCGGCGTGATCTTTGACATGAGCGGCAGCATGGGCGGCAAGATCGATCGCGCTCGGGAAGCGGTTGTCGAATTTTTCAAGACTGCTAATCCGCAAGACGAATTTTTCATGATTACCTTCGCCGACAAGCCGGAGGAAATCGCCGATTTTACGAGCTCAGTCGACGATATTCAGGGCAGACTTATTTATTCGGTTCCGAAGGGACGAACCGCTCTGCTCGATGCTATTTATCTAGGCGTCACCAAAATGCGGCAGGCGAAGTATCCGAAGAAGGCGCTGCTGATTATCTCCGACGGCGGCGACAACCACAGCCGCTATACCGAGAGCGAAATTAAATCCATGGTCAAGGAAGCCGACATTCTTATTTATGCGATCGGCATCTACGATCATTATTTTCCAACCCAGGAAGAGCGGCTCGGGCCGGAACTGCTGAGCAGCGTGACCGAACTGACTGGGGGACGTGCCTTTACGATTGATAACCCGAACGACCTGGCGGACGTATCCACAAAAATTGGCATAGAATTACGCAATCAGTATGTCATCGGATATCGTCCTAAGAATCCTGTGCGCGATGGCAAGTGGCGGAAGATAAAAGTGAAAATTTCCCCGCCAAAGGGATTGCCTCCGCTCAAGGTCTACGCCAAAACGGGTTACTATGCGCCTACGGAATAAAGTTTTTCTGCTAGTTTTTTGTTTCCTGACAACGCTATTCCTGGCCTACCCGCGCCCACAATCAGGATCGCCCCGCTCACAACCTCCCGCCGCTCCTGATTCTCACGGCACTTCTCCAGCGCAGACTCCCCCTGACAACGAAAAGCCCAATGCTCAAGATGCGGATTCCTCGGACAGCGGCGTTTTTGTGTTTCACAAGCAGGTCGACGAGGTTTTGCTGCATGCCACGGTGATCGATGATAAACAACACATCGTCACCAATCTCGAGCAGGGCGATTTCACGGTCTATGAAGATGGGCATCCTCAAACCATCACGTCATTCCGTCACGAAGACATCCCCGTCGCAATGGGCATTGTTGTCGACAATTCTGGTTCCATGCGGGAAAAGCGGCAAAAGGTAAACGCCGCTGCATTGAACCTGGTGCGCTCGTCGAATCCGAGCGACGAGGTCTTCATTGTCAACTTTAATGATGAGTACTATCTTGATCAGGATTTCACTTCGAGCATCAAAAAGCTCAAAGAAGGACTGGAAAAGATTGAGGCTCGTGGAGGCACGGCTCTATACGATGCGGTGGTCGCGTCAGCTGACCATTTGAAGAAGGATGCAAAGCTTGAGAAGAAAGTGATTTTTGTGGTCACTGATGGCGAGGATAATGAAAGCGGTGAGAGTTTAGAGCAGGCGGTGCGGCGTCTGCAGGCCGAAAATGGACCGACCGTTTACTCCATCGGAGTGCTGGAGAAAGAGGAGCACCCGCGACGCGCTAAACGCGCCTTACAAACCATGTCAGAGCGGACGGGCGGCATCGCTTTCTTTCCCCAAACTTTGGACGAGGTTGACGCCATCAGCCGCACAGTGGCCCACGACATTCGAACTCAATACACGATTGGCTACAAGCCGACGAGGCCAAAAAGTCAGGGCGGATATCGTCAAGTGAAAGTCGAAGCGCGCGGGCACGGCCATGGCAAACTTATTGTCCGAACGAAGAGTGGTTATTACGCTGGAGGAGAGCCGGCCTCCGGCGCTCAGTAGCAACGCTCGCTTATTTGCCGACCCTACGACCACGGCAGAAGCTGCAATGCCCTCCTGGGATGAGTCCCGATTGACGCTCCCGTTTTCGTTCCTTACTCTGTAGACAGTGGATACCTGGACCGCGACCTCCCGCCTGCGAATCAGTGACGACATATCGAAGCTCGTCGGCGAAACGCCGATGCTGCAAATGAAGAAGCTTACCCCGACAGGCTCGGCCGATATTTTCGCCAAACTTGAATATCTGAACCCGGGCGGCAGCGTGAAAGACCGCGCCGCCATTGGGATAATCGCGCGCGCCGAGAGCGAAGGCAAACTCCGTCCCGGCGGCACGGTCATCGAAGCAACCGCCGGAAACACCGGCATTGGCCTCGCTCTAATCGGGGTGAGTCGTGGTTATGAAGTCCGGCTCTTTGTCCCGGAAAAATTTTCGGAGGAAAAGGTCATCATCATGCGCGCTCTCGGGGCCGAGGTGACCCGCACACCGGAAGCTGAGGGCATGCAAGGCGCAATTCAGCGGGCCAGAGATTTACAGGCTTCGAATCCAAACGCATTTTTGGCGGCGCAGTTCGATAATCCGGCGAACACCGACTATCACTATGAAACCACTGCGCGCGAAATCTTTGAGCAGATGGAGGGTCGCATCGACGCCATCACAGTAGGGTGTGGTACGGCTGGAACCCTCTCCGGCGTGTCCCGCTTTCTCAAGGAAAGATTGCCTCAGGTACTCGCGGTCGCAGTCGAGACTCAAGGTTCGATTTTGGGAGGAGGTAAGCCGGGTCCACATAAGGTTGAAGGCATCGGCAACACCTTTATTCCGGGAAATTTTGACGCTTCTCTTTGCGACGAAGTGATGATGGTGACCGATGACCAGGCCTTTGGCATGGTGAAAGAGCTGGCCGCGCGGGAAGGAGTGCTGGGGGGCTCAAGCGCCGGCGCGAATGTCTACGCGGCCGTTGAAATCGCCAAGCGACTGGGAGAAGGGAAGCGAGTGGTAACGCTGATTCCCGATTCCGCCGAACGATACCTGTCAAAGAAAATTTTCGACGGCGGAATTTAGAGCTCGTGATGATGAGCTTTGCCGTCTAGTGCAATTCGATCTAGTGCAATTCGAACACGCCTCACTGAGAGACAGGGCTTGCCCCGTCTCGTCCCCGAAAAGAGACGCGGCAAGCCGCGTTTCTACGAGATCTGTTGTAGGAGATAAATTTTGGCCACTGAAAAATCGGGGTTTGCCACCAAAGCCATCCACGTTGGACAAGAGCCCGACCCGCTCACCGGGGCCGTTTCGGCGGCCATCTATCCAACCTCGACGTACGTCCAGGAAGAAATCGGAAAGAATAAAGGATACGAATACGCTCGCGTCTCGAACCCCACGCGCGATCGGGTGGAGACGAACCTGGCTGCGCTCGAAGGCGGAACGGCCTCGCGTGTTTTCGCCAGCGGCATGGCGGCAATCAACGCCATAACCAGCATGCTTAAGACTGGAGACCACGTCGTTGCGGGCCACAATCTATATGGCGGCACGCCACGGCTGTTCAATCAGGTTCTCGCTAACTTTGGCCTGACATTTACTTATGTCGATACTTCCGATCTCAAGAAAGTAGAGAGCGCATTTCAGAAAAACACCAGGTTGCTTTTCCTGGAAACGCCGACTAATCCCCTGATGGAACTTTGTGACCTTCGTGCCATTAGCGAACTCAGCCACCGCAAAAATGTGGAGGTCGTTGTCGACAACACTTTTATGTCGCCCTACTTCCAGCGTCCTATCGAACTCGGCGCCGACATGGTCGTGCACTCCACAACAAAGTTTCTAAACGGTCATAGCGATGGTCTGGGAGGAGTCGTAGTCTGCACTAAACCTGAGCAGGCGGAAAAGCTAGCCTTCCTTCAGAAATGTGCCGGGGCAATTCTTTCGCCTTTCGAATGCTGGCTGATTCTGCGGGGCGTCAAGACGCTGGCGGTGCGTATGGAACAGCACGATCGGAGCGGCCGCAAAGTTGCCGACTATCTCTCAAAGCACAAAAAAGTGAAGAAAGTTTTCTACCCCGGACTTCCCGATCACCCGCAGCATGAATTAGCGAAGCGTCAGATGTCAGGCTTCGGGTCAATGATCGCTTTCGAAACTGGATCGCTTGCCAACGCTAACAAGATGTTGCGCAAAGTTCACGTCTGTTCGCTGGCTGAATCCCTGGGTGGCGTGGAGACTCTGATTTCGCATCCCGCTACCATGACGCACGCTGGCGTGGGTGAAGAGGGACGGAGAAAGATCGGTATCACGGACGGCATGGTCCGCATCTCCGTTGGTATCGAAGACGTCGATGACATTTTGGCAGATCTCGACCAAGCCCTGGCCGCCATCTAGACTAATTTATAGAGTGTCATCTTTATAGGAGTGTCATCCCGAGCGAAGCGAGGGACCCCTACTCCCGGCACAGAGCATCGGGGGAGTAAGGGGTCCCTCGCTGCGCTCGGGATGACAAAAGGTCTGAACTATGGAACCAATGTCGACATCGGAGCGCTCCCGCGAATGGAACGCCGCAGAATACCATCGCCTCTCCGCGCCCCAATTTCAATGGGGGCAACGAGTTCTAAGTCAACTTCAGTTGCGTGGGGACGAATATCTCCTGGATGCTGGTTGCGGCACTGGAAGACTTACGCGGATACTACTCGAGAATCTGCCCAACGGCCACGTCATCGGACTCGATCTTTCACGCAACATGCTATTGCACGCACGCGAGAATCTGGACGCCGACACTAGTCCCCGGGCTGGTTTTGTTGCGGCCGACTTGGTCACTCTCCCGTTCACGAATTGCTTTGACGGCATCTTTAGCACCGCCTCATTCCACTGGGTGCTCGATCACCAGGCTTTGTGTCGTAGCCTGTACGAAGCTCTCCGTCCGAAAGGTTGGTTGCATGCGCAATGTGGCGGCGGCCCCAACCTGCAGCGGTTGCGCCGGCGGGTGCGCGAAATTTCGCAGAAGGACGAATTCTCGGAATGGCTGGGAAAGTTTCAAGAGCCGTGGTTTTTTTCTGATGCGGAAGAGGCGGCTTCCAACTTGCACGCCGCCGGATTTCAGAATGTCGAGACCGGGCTGGAGCAAGCTGACTTTAATGCCTCAAGCGCGGATGAATTCCAGCAGTATTTGCGCACTTTCGTGCTGCATCGACATCTTGCGGTTATTCCCACCGAGGATCTTCGCTCTTCGTTCTTGCAGCAACTCTCTGCGGCTTCTGCACGCGACAATCCGCCCTGGAGGCTCGATTACTGGCGACTGAACCTGCGCGCGCTTAAACCCGCAAGGGGTTGATCTGGTCGCGGTTCGCTCCTGACAAAGCCTCAACTGACAAGTCGCAGCAGCTGACAACGGCCCGAGGCAATGCTCAAGTCGCCGATCTAGTTTTCATCGGACCGACTCTCCGATCCAAGCCAGGTACGCGGCGCTTCCATCTTCAATGGGAATCTCGATACACTCCGGGACATCGTAGGAATGCAGCTCCGTCAATACGTCGCGCAGTTCGTCGAAGGCGCCAGCCGTGGTCTTAATCAACAGAAGATATTCAGTTGAGGTTTCGACTTTTCCTTTCCAGTAGTACACCGATTCAATCTGCGGAACGATATTCACACAGGCCGCCAATTGCTTTTCAACTAGCGCTCGCGCAAGCCTGCGGGCTTCGTTAATTGAACCGCACGTGCTAAGAACCAGTTTTTTATCCGTCATATAAAATTATGCATCCAAGTTAGATTCGAGAATACGAGGCAAGCGATGGCGACGCAAATTAAGTTTGGCACCTCTGGGTGGCGAGCGGTAATGGCCGACGAGTTCACCTTTGCAAATGTTCGTCGCGCGGTGAACGGCATCGCACGCCACGTGGCGTCCGAGAAGAAAAACGGAAAAGTAATTGTTGGGCGTGATCCCCGCTTTCTCGGCGAGACTTTGTGTGCCATGGCGGCGGATATTTTATCCAGTTACGGCATTACTCCGCTAGTAATTGCCGAGCCCGCGCCTACCCCCGCTATTTCCTACGCAGTAATTCAATCCAAAGCGGACGGCGCCATCAACTTTACTGCGTCGCACAATCCTCCCGAATACAATGGGATTAAGTTCTCTACACCCGATGGCGCCCCCGCTCTCCCAGAAGTCACCAGGGCCATCGAGGCTGGGATCGCAGACTTTGACGCGAATTCGCAAGAGTCTGATTCGACCAAAGCGCAGTCGAACTCGAAACCGGCGTCTCAATCCATCGATCCTCGACGCATGTATCTGTCGCGTCTCGGCGAAATCGTCGATCTGGATGTAATTAAGAAGGCGCGCATCAAAGTGGCATTTGATCCAATGTGGGGCGCTGCTCGCGGCTATTCCGATGCGTTCCTCCGCGATGCCGGAATAACCGTGTCCACCGTCCACGATACCCGAGATGTTCTCTTTGGAGGCCACGCTCCTGAGCCCGATGATGAATTGCTCGAAGAGCTGCGCGACAAAATGTGCGAAACGAGCGCAGCTATAGGGATTGCAACTGATGGGGATGCCGATCGTTTTGGAATCGTCGACGAGGATGGCACGTTTATTCAACCGAACTACGTCATCGCCTTGTTGTTCGATTACTTGGTCGAAACGCGTGGATGGAAAAACGGTGTTGGAAAATCGGTAGCCACCACCAACCTCATCAACGCGATTGCCGAGAAACACAAAATCGAGTTGCACGAGACTCCTGTCGGTTTTAAGTACATTGGCGAACTCATTAAGCAGGACAAGATTTTGATTGGCGGTGAAGAAAGCGCCGGGCTCTCTATCCGCAAACACGTTCCTGAGAAAGACGGAGTTCTCGCGGGCCTGCTCTGTTGCGAGATGGTGGCTCGCCGCGGCACCTCGCTCGGAAAACAACTTAACGACCTATTTGCCGAAGTTGGTTCCTTCTATCCATTGCGGGAGAACTTCCGCTTGACGCCGGAAGTGAAAGAGAAGTTTACTGAGAAGTTACGGCGCGGTCCGGCGGAGTTCAACGGCATGAAAGTTGCAAGTGCCGTCAGAACGGACGGGCTGAAACTGTTGCTCGCCGATGGATCGTGGGTATGTTACCGGCTTTCAGGAACTGAGCCGGTGGTCCGCGTTTATAGTGAGGCGCGCAGCGAGGAAGCGCTCACGAAGCTGAGTGCGGCCGCGAAAGCTTGGATTTTTGCTTAAGGCATTTGATTAGCAAGGGTTTTAACCGCGATGGATCTTCGACTGGGACCAATATCGAGAGTGAGCATTCTTCCTGGGCCTCAGGGTGGATTTAGAGCGGCTATTGACCGCGCCAGGGAACAGGCTAAAGATCACGGACCCAAAGCGGAGGCAGTGGCGGCACAGTGGGTCGAACACACGAGGCCGGTATGGTCCTGGCTGGCGATAGAGTGGCGTCGCTTAGGAACCGCGGCTATCGTTCTGCTTACAGTCGCTTTGCTGTTGCATGCCATGTTTGGCGCAAACGGCATGGTTGTTTATCGGCAGAAGCGCGCCGAAATGCAAGCGTTACAGGTTGAAGTAGAGCGACTGCAAAAAGAAAACCACCGGTATGTAAATCAGATTCACTCACTGAAATCCGATCCTGCGGCAATCGAGAAGGAAGCTCGCGAGCAACTGCACTACACTCGTCGCGGCGAGATTGTTTATGTTTCCCCCGACCCTCCAGCCAGACCGCCCGTTGGGCACGCCAAGGCCAGCAGGTAAAGCTAGCGGCGCGATTACAGGGATGGCTCGCGATTGTGAGCCGCTTCTCACCGCCCAATCACTGACTACTGACTAAAGACCGCGTGGGTGCTGTCTTGCGAACAGCGGTCGCTTGCGGGCGCGTTCGACGATGGTATGCGCTGCCCCCGCAAAGACTTCCACCATTGCAGCAAGGGCTTGATCTGAGGTTCGTAGGGCTTCAGGCTCTTGCTGTCGAGGAACTCGATATTCTGGTAATTGCCGTCCCGCGCGATGCTGATGTTGTACGGGTGTGTTTCTTGCATAACAAGGGGCGGCACGCTTTGCGGCACCTTGAGCTCCCGAAGATCTTTGTTATCGAGGATCCCGCTGAGTGCATTCCATTGCTGCTCAGAAAGTTCACCTTCATAGACTTTGCGGTCTGTGTCTTTTCCGTGATGGCGACTCGCTTTTTCGGAGTGAAAACGGTGATCGGTGAACACCAAAGTACAGTATTGATCGGCCGACAACGAACCCGGTTGAACTTCGGAGAGAAGCAGGCGAATTGACGCGGGCTCGGAAGCCGCAACAGATACTGTAACCGTAGTGAGCGGCAATACAAGCAAGAGACAAAAGATTCCGACGAGTCTGTTCATCGCATCAACCTATGTTCATCGGCGCGCAGTACTGAGGCTTCGCGTCCTTAAACTCAGACTTACTCTTTTTTTCCAATCCATCAAACCATTTAAGCAGTGGGTTCAGTGTCTTTTGATAGGGTGCGCCGTTGTCGATGAATTTATCCATTCCGCTAGTGGCATTGGTTTTTAAACGTTCTTTGATGGTGGTGAAATGCTGCTCCGTACCGGAATGATTGATTTGTGCATCAATGCTTTCGATTTCGCGGACCGTGACAGCGTCGTCAGGAAGTTCCGGCGGCTTCGGCGTGTCAATCTTTTTCAGGCTTTCGTCATCAAGCAGAGATTTCAGATGCTGGAGATCATCGGCACTTAGAGAACCTTCGGCGGTCTTGATTTTAGGCCTACCTAGATTCGTTTCGTCTCTTTTCTCCAGCACATACTTCCCGTCACCATAAACCAGCAGGCAGGCGAGCGAGTTAGGATAGCTGGACACGCTCCCTGATTTGCCATAGGTAATGCCATTCATTCCCTGGGCGTGTACTACGTTGGTGTCGAGATTCAGAAAAGCCTTCGAACGCTGCAGTCGGAGCAGGGTATTCGAATCTTGTGCAGTTGCAAGGTTCGTAATCAGAGAGGCCGCTATAACTAGCAGAAAAGCGCGTAAGGTGCCGAGGCGTGGCGACGCAACCATTTCAACTCCTCCAGTGAGGTTTAAATATTGCCCGCCATGATATACCTGAATGCGATCAAGAGCGACAAATTAGTTACATCTTCCCGCAGCCGGTGGCAGTGCGTCTTGTGATAGAGTTCACAATTGCATGACAAGGAACGAACTTAGGAGGGTTATATGCGTAAATTAATTTTGTTGTTGGTCGCCGGTGCGGTGATCATGTCGGCCGCTTCAGTATCGTTTGCCAAGGATGCTGGTACCGTTAACGGCTGGGTCAGCAACTCCAAGTGCGGAGCCAAGGATGCCAGCGCAAGCGGTGCGGCATGCACCGAGAAGTGCATTAAGGCCGGCGCCAGCCCGGTCGTCGTCACCGATACTGATCAGAAAGTTCTGATGGTGGATAATCCAGATTCCCTTAAAGGGCATTACGGACATCATGTTGCCGTGAGCGGGAAAGTAGACGGCGACAAGATTCACGTTGATGGCGTCAAAATGCTGAAGGAATAAGTATCGAGCCAAAGTCAAATGAGAGAGGCGGCCGCTAACGGCCGCCTTTTTTCTTGGCCAAGCTCGCTTTACCGAACAATTACCGTACGACGCCTTCGAGAGGCGAACTGGCAGTTGCGTAGAGCTTTCGCGGCATTCGTCCTGCCATGTAAGCCTGTCTTCCCGCGAGCACCGCGTGCTTCATTGCTTCCGCCATTAGCACCGGCTCCTGAGCACCGGCAATTCCGGTGTTCATTAGAACTGCGTCGTAGCCGAGTTCCATTGCTATGGCCGCGTCCGAAGCAGTGCCCACGCCTGCGTCCACAATGAGCGGCACGCCCGTGATCAGTTCGCGCAGTATTCTTAAATTTGCTGTGTTTTGAATGCCGAGCCCGCTGCCGATAGGAGCGCCCAAAGGCATCACCGCTGCCGCCCCGGCATCCACCAGACGTTTGGCGAAGACGATGTCGTCCGAGGTGTAGGCCATCACTGTAAATCCTTCCTTCGCCAGCACCCTGGTTGCTTCGAGTGTCGCCTGAACGTCTGGATACAGAGTCGCCTGATCGCCAATTACCTCGAGCTTGATCCAATCGGATAGTCCCACTTCTCGCGCCAGACGAGCGGTCCGGATGGTGTCATCGGCGGTATAACAGCCGGCGGTGTTGGGTAAAAGAAAATATTTACTGGGGTCGATATAGTCCAGCAGCGATTCTTTGCTGCGATCAAGATTTACGCGGCGCACGGCCACCGTAACCATGTCCGCGCCACTGGCTTCGAGGGCACGAGCGGTTTCTTGGAATGACTTGTATTTGCCGGTTCCCACAATCAAGCGGGAACGGAATGGCCTGCCGGCGATGTTTAGCGAATCCGTCATCTTCTTATTATTGTACGGCAACAGCTTATTGTATGGCGACAGCCGATCCATTGTGAACTTACAAGGCTCCGGCGGTTTCAGCCTTCGCGTACATCTCGTCAATCAAAGTCCGGTAACGATCTTCGATACCTCGCCGCCGCACCTTGAAGGTATGCGTCAGAGTTCCGTCGGCTGCCGAGAATTCTTCGGGAATCAGCAATACGCGTTTCAGTTTTTCGAAGCGCGCCAGATTATTGTTCAGCTCCGCGATAATGCCTTCATATAGCGCTTGCACCTTGTCGTTGGCCACGAGCATTTGTCGTGAGGCAAAGTCGATATCGTTCGCCCGAGCCCAATCTTCCAGAACAGGGAAGTGCGGGGAGATCAGCACCGCTGGAAACTTCCGCCGGTCGCCAATTACCACCGCGATTCCAATCAGGGGATTCAGCTTAAGCGAGTTCTCAATTGGTTGGGGTGCAATGAACTTTCCGCCGGAAGTCTTGATCAGATCTTTCTTACGATCGGTAATTGAAAGAAATCCGTCGTTGTCGAGATTCCCTATATCGCCTGTTTTGAACCAGCCGTCGACGAACACACTCTGCGTCTCGTCCCGTCGATTCCAGTACCCGCTAAATATTGAGGGACCACGTACCAGCACCTCGCCGTCGTCGGCGATCCGCACTTCAACATTCGCCAGCGGCTTGCCCACTGTTCCCAGTTTGTGCGCAACAGGTGTGTTCACTGCGATCACCGGTGAAGTCTCGGTTAGCCCGTAACCCTCATGGATGGGAATACCGATATCGGCGTACCACTCCGCCAATTCGCGGCCCAGCGGCGCGCCTCCGGAAATAAATTCTTCGGCGTTTCCGCCCATGCCGGCACGCACTTTTGAAAACACGATTCGATTGGCGAGCTTCCAAGAGAGAGAGGTTGGTAATTTTCCAACCAATATCTCGTGGCGGTGCCCGCGCCCCACCGAAAGCGCCCAGCGATAGATTGCGCCCTTGGGAAAGCCCGTAGTTTTCAGAATAACTTGCTGACGAATTTTTTCGTACACGCGCGGCACTGCAATAAAGATGTTGGGCCGGACCTCCGACAGCGCTTGCACCAGTTGCGAAATGTCGGGACAGTAGGCCAGCACCACGCCGCGGTAGAGCAACGCGAAATCCACGTGCCGGGCGGTCACATGGGAGAGCGGTAGAAACGAAACGCTGACTTCGTTCTTAGACCCGAAGCCGAACGGCTCCATTGAACAAGCGATGTTTGACGCCATGTTGCCGTGCGTCAGCATCACTCCTTTCGGGTTTCCCGTCGTGCCGGAGGTATAAATAATTGTTGCCAAGTCGCCTGGCAGAATGGACTGCGAGCGGGCATCGAAATCTGTGTCGGCTTCGATTGGACCCTGACGCATTAGCGCTTGCATGTGGACCGCTTGCGGATTTTCTACTGCATCCATCACCACGATTCGTTCCAGCGGGGTGTTCCGCCGGACGCTCAGCACCTTCTCTAATTGGTTCTTGGTGGAAACGGCGATGACCCGAACGCCAGCATCCCTGAGCACAAATGCGGTCTGATCGGCAGTCTGTGTGGAATAAATCGGAACGGTGACCGCGCCCAGGGAGAGCGCTGCAAAGTCAGTGATAGTCCACTCTGGACGATTTTCGCTCAGTATAGCGACGCGATCGCCTTTGCCAATCCCCCACGATTCCAGCATTCGAGCCACACCGACAACGCCGCGATAAACTTCAGCAGCAGAGACCGGCGCCCAACCCAGCGCTCCTTTTTGAAGCATGACTCTTTCGCGATGACTTCTGCTAACTGTCAACAAAATGTCGTTCAGGGTTCGAAGGCTCATCTGCCTAAATAGACTCCGCTATCACGATTCAGTTATTGTACGCACTCACCACAGCGAGGCATCGCAGACATTCAGCGGCGCGAACCGAAGGCATTACTTCCGAGACGGTACCTTTGACCGATGCCCCAGCGGCAGGATAGGCTGAAAGAGCTTTTGGAGAGGACTTCCATGAAGCTCATGAAGCAAAGAAATACGGTGCCGACGTTTGGACTGTTAATACTCGTGATCATCATCACAGCGATGGTCTGCCCGCAGATCGCAGCGCAGACCAAAAAACCGGAGCCGCAACCCATGAAACTAAAAATTGGTGATACCGCACCCGACTTTAAACTGAAATACTTCGATGGAACGGGCCTAAAGGACGTTTCATTAAGCGAATATCAAGGCAAGAAAAATGTCGTGCTGGCCTTCTACATCTTTGCCTTCACCGGTGGTTGAACGGCGCAAATGAAGGCCTTCCAGCAGAATCTGAAACAACTGGAAGCGGCCGACACCCAGGTGCTGGGTGTGAGCATGGACAGCCCTTACGCCAACAAAGCCTTCGCCGATTCGATCGGCGTAACCTTCCCGCTCTTGAGCGATTGGGGCGGAGAGGTAACCCGTGAATACGGTCTCTACGTTGACCAATCTAAAGCCGCCCGCAGGGTGAACTTTCTCATTGGCAAAGACGGAAAAATTATAGAAGAGCAAATTGATCGCGATGCGATTGACCCGAAAAAGATCGTAGACGCCTGCGAGCGCAAGAAAGTAAGCCGTTGACAGGTCCTGGATATTAACCAAAGTGACCATCTCGGCGGAGCACCGTCGAGAATTACTGGCGATAGCTCGTCGCGAAGACTCTCGGCCCTAAGCTCGCCACCGCCGCACTGTGTTATTCTTTTGGTGCGGGGTGGAGCAGTCTGGTAGCTCGTTGGGCTCATAACCCAAAGGTCGGTGGTTCAAATCCACCCCCCGCAACCAACGCAATCATAAGGTTACGGGCAATTGGGCACTGGTAACGACTGTCCAAAACTGTCCAATAAGGGGAACTGGCTCACAGTTCCCCTTATTTATTGAATGGAAACCTGCTGATTGACAGGCCTTTTCAGAAGACGTTGCACAATGGGCCGATTGGCTTTGCGTTTTGCCAAGGCCGAGGCATTGCCGTACTGGTCCATTGTGGTGGAAACATGCGCGTGTCGCATGAGTTTTTGTTGCACTCCCACGGGTGCTCCGGTTTCGTCCAGCCATGCTCGGTATGTGTGACGGAACGTGTGAAACCCGATTCTGCCAAGTCCCAATTTCAGACCTGTAGGAACCAGGTAGTCGGTGCGAATCGAGTCTGCGTGATACGGTCGACCTGTCACCGGACTCGGGAAGAGCCAGTGTCCTTCGGAATCGAGACAGAGCGTTTGCCACTTCCTCAATTCGAGAATGAAGCCCCGTTCGATTGGAACCTCGTCCTGTGAATACTCCGTCTTCAATTTGTTGAGCCGCTTTCCGACCGCTGATCGTTGAATCAGAACCACCGATCGCTTGAAATCGAAATCCGTCCAGCGCAAACCCAGGATTTCGCTGATTCGCAAACCGAAACACAGGCCAATTAGCACGATGGTTCGAAACGGCTGAACCAGCGCGTCGAGCAGTTGCCAAGCATCCTTTACCTGAAGAACACAAGGACGTTTCTTGCGCTTGCTGATACCCTTCACTTCGACCAAGTCCATTGGATTGCGGTCCACCTCCAGCAATTCCCAAAGCATCGCCTTGTCGAAGAGACGGTACATCAGGGACCGAATGTGGCCTTTGTACTTGGGTGAGAGGTCGAGCCTTCGGAGCCAGTCCTGTACCAAAGTAGGCCGAACGTCTTTGAGATGGGCGTCGCCCCACTTGGGTCGGATGTGTTGGCAAATCATACTTCGGTAGGAGGCTAGAGTATTGTGAGTTATTTGTTCGGCTTCCTCTTCCTGTTTCTGATCGAGAAGGAAACGATCGAGGATGCCACAGAAGAGAACCGGTTCTCGGCGCAAGATCCCATCGTTGATCATCAGCCGCATGCCTTCCGCTGCTTTTAAGGCGTGGGCCTCCGTCTTGTACTGTTCGACCGTTCCGACGGTGAAACCCCTTCGTTTCCTGCGTCCGTCCGAAATCGATTCCCACCAGCGATAGAGCCATACGTCCGGTCCCGTTACGCGTTTGTCGATCTCAACACTACCGTACTGATACCGCGTTCGCTTAGCCAATGTAATCTCCTTGGGGTTGGCGACGCGGGTGGCTGCCTGAGATTACCTGAGAACGAAGCCAGTGGTCTAGCTCCGAAAGATAAAAGTGCCAGCGCTTCCGATCTGCCCCAACCGGATGAGCAGGGAGCGAGCCCTCACGAGCCTTGCGGAGTACCGTCTTCGGATGCAGGTTGAGGAAACGGGCAGCGTATTTTTGGCTGACGGGCGCTTCCCGAACCGAACGGGGTCGCTCGCGTGTAGAAATTCGATTGGGCTGGGTCGACATAGAAGCCTCGTTGCGCCGCGGTTCCTCGGCCTATTGGATTCTGCGCAGAACCGACGATGTCAGCCAATTTGCTTCGTTTCCGCGACCGTGTCCAACAACTTCTCGTCCGCGTGATATTCCTGCCGGGAATATCAGACAGCAATAACCCGATTTCTCACGCCACATTTCGTTGAGCAAATCACGTCGCGGATGCGAAGCAACTGTTTGAGAAGCACTGAGTCAAGCAGAAAATGACAGCCTTATCTGCTTCATCGGCAGGGACTTGGACCGCAGATTTGCGAGCAAAGTGATTACGCGCCCGACACCACAATGGTATCTCGGGGCCACATACTCGGACGCCTTCCTTGTATCGGTGCCCGGGTCGTATTTGCCGACCAATCGCTTTCTCAGGAAGATTCCTTACCGAAGCTATCGGGCCGGAAGGCGCAATTTACTTGGTCGCGACACCGTATTCGCCTGTTATTCCTCCCAGGAATAACAGAGTGACGAGAAGTTGTTGGACAGCGTCATTGAGTCCGGTTAAGTTTGCGCCACAAGCAGCCGATTTGAGGTGCTGCGGGAGGTGCAAATGCCACGTTGGTTCCAAGTCCAGACCGTTAGTCAGATCGAGCGCTTTCTTCAGTCGAAGTGCGCGCGTCCAACTGCCGTTGCTCTTGCCTTGTTCCTCCTGATGCCTATCGCCGCGTTGGCACAGGGTTCACCGTTCGACACCGGCTTTAACGCTATCCAAAGCCTTTTCACGGGCACGATCGCGAAGGTTGCAAGTCTGGTAGCAATCGTGATCGGCGGCTACGGCTTCGCGCATGGCGAACCCGGCGCAAAAAAGGCACTGGCCGGCGTCGCCGCCGGAACGGGGATTGCGGTACTTGCGGTGAATGTCCTGAGTTGGCTCTGGGGTGTATAGCGCCCTTCGCAACCACCGTCAAGCCGCGCTTAGACGAGGTAGTTATGCCAGACAAACCACAGCAGAGGCATCGCACAAATCGAGTCTTCAAGAGTCTGCACAAGCCGCTCACCTATTTGGGCGTTGAGCGCACGCTCTTCTACTTCGTCTGCGTCGGCGCGGTGGGGGCCTTCAATCTCTTCAATTCCATACTCGCAGGTATCGCCGTCTTCATTGGCGGTTTTGCTTTCGGCCATTGGGTCACGAACAGCGATCCAGCGTTCCTCCGCATCCTGGCCAAGTCCGAACGCTACAAACTGCGCTACGACGCGGCCAAACAGCAAGTCCCTCCCGTGGAGGTAGTGTGATGCTGCGTCTCGACAAAGTCATCAAGCCATGGAAGCAGAGCGCGGCGCTCAATGACCACATCAACCTCTACGGCTTCTGGAATGAGACGGCCTTTCTTACCAAAAGCGGCGATCTGGGCATGGTTCTCAGTGTTCCCGGTGTGGACTACGAGAGTCTTGACCGCTCAGAACAGGAGTATGCGGTCAAGCGGCTGGAAGCAGCCCTCAAAGCGTTTGGCCCAGGTTTCCATGTTTACCAGTACCTCTTCAAGTCGAACCGCCCCGATAAACCATTCGCCACGTATGACGACCCCATTGTGGAAGCAGCGATCGACCAACGACGGAAATTCTTTGAAGCAAAGCGGGAGCATCTCTATCAGGTCGAAATCTTCTATTGCATCCTGCTAGAAGGCGCCCGGTCGAAGACCGGCGTGGGCACGGCGCTTGCTCGGCTCTTTCGTGATCCAGAGGGCGCGATTGCCGAGCTGAAATCGCAGTTCACCAACGACAACATCAAGACGCTATTGCGTACGCATATCGAACGCGATCTTCAACGGCTCGACCAGAACGTGCAGGCATTCGCGCGCCAGCTTGCGGATTTCATGCAAATCGAGGTTTTGAATCAGCAGGGGCAGTTCAGGGTCTTCCGCCGTTTACTGAATTATGACGACTGGCGCGTTGCCGGGAGGCCGCAGTCCACCCACTTCCTGGACTATCAGGTAGTCAACTCCGACATCGAAGCGGAACGCGACCATCTCCGGGTAGGCGATCACATCGTCCGTGTGCTGACGATGAAGGAAGCCATCACAGAGACGCGCCCCCTTGTACTCGACGCGCTGCTAAAGATTCCGGCCAACTTCTACGTCGTCACGGAGTGGACGCCGCTCCCCGCGGACAAGGCCCGCAAAGAGGTGAACAAGCGGCGACGCCACTTCAATATGTCCAAAACAGGGTTTGTCTCCCAGATGGGCAACGATGCCACGAAGACGAACCCACGTGACGTGCTGGTGGACGAGTCCAAACAGGCTGACATCGAAAATCTTGGCGATTGCTTGCGCACTCTCGGTGACGGTCAATCGCTTGGCGATTTCTCGCTCACGATTGTGCTGTATGGCCGGTCACGACCGGAACTTGATCGGCTCGCGGCCGAGTTTACAGGCGTCTTCACCAACGCGGACGGCAATCTGTTTGCCGAAACCTACAACCAGCTGAATGCTTACTTCGCCACTGTGCCGGGCAACTATGCGCTGAACCTTCGCAAGCTGTATCTGCTGAACACGAACTACGCCGATCTGTCTTTTCTGTTTACGATCCTGCCGGGCGAAAAGACCA
>Ga0185299_10000481_pt1 | contig 107348 bp, 96 predicted proteins | sample PaiPotPPA55metaG_FD_128002 | JGI IMG/M metagenome (GOLD analysis project Ga0185299, IMG submission 128002) | Iron sulfur acid spring bacterial and archeal communities from Banff, Canada, to study Microbial Dark Matter (Phase II) - Paint Pots PPA... ... | reverse complement strand
AGATCGCCGGTCTGGATCACCGACTGGGCGTGGCCCTTGGAGCGGCGCACGATCGCATGGATGCGGGCGACCAGTTCGTCCTTATGGAAGGGCTTGGTCATGTAGTCGTCGGCGCCGACGCCGAGACCCTTGACCTTGTCCTCGATGCCGGCAAGGCCGGAGAGGATCAGAATGGGGGTCTTGATCTTCGACACCCGAAGCTGCTTGAGCACGTCGTATCCGGACATGTCAGGCAGATTGAGGTCGAGCAGGATAATGTCGTAATCGTAAAGTTTTCCGAGATCGACGCCTTCTTCCCCGAGATCCGTCGTATAGACGTTGAAACTCTCGGACTTCAGCATCAACTCGATCGACTGCGCGACGGCGCTGTCATCTTCTATCAGCAATACGCGCATGCCAGTCCCCTTTAGTCGCCGCTCCGGGCGTCAGGTCGGCCGCACTTGCGGCACTCAAAACGCCTTTGAACAACTGATTCGGATCCTGACGACATATGGTTAACAAAATCTGATTCGTGTCCGCAAGCTCTATCAGTGCAATTTTTGTCGAATCGCCCTAAAGTGCTGCCCCGAAGCAGTTTTTTGTATCCGTTCTCGTTCAAGTTCCACATTAAGAGACGGGCCTAACCGACTCTCGCGACTCGACCTTCCTTCTGACGGGCGAGCGCTCTCAGTCACCAAAGACAGTGACGTAATGATTAACGATGCGGGTAAACACGAGGTTAAAGCCGGTTCCAAAATGCGCGGAAACTTAAGGTTTACGCAATGAAGGCGCTCGCCGAGCAGATCAGTGACATCGACGGCGTCAATATCTATGGCCGCGTGGTCGGCGTGCGCGGACTGATGGTGGAGATCGCGGGCCCCATCCACGCGATGTCGGTCGGCGCCCGTATCGTGATCGAGACCGGCGGCAATCGCTTCATCCCCTCCGAAGTCATCGGCTTCACCGGCAACAATGCGGTGGTGATGCCGTTCGCCGGTCTCGAAGGGGTGCGGCGCGGCTGCCGCGCGGTGATCGCCAATGCCGCGAGCCAGGTGCGGCCCTCGCCGGCCTGGCTCGGCCGCGTCCTCAACGCGATGGGGGAACCGATCGACGGCAAGGGGCCGCTAACGCAAGGGCCATCGCCGATGCCCTACCGCAACTCGCCGCCGCCCGCGCATTCGCGCAAGCGCGTCGGCGCGCCGCTCGATCTCGGCGTCCGGGCGCTCAATACGTTTTTGACCTGCTGCCGCGGCCAGCGGCTCGGCATCTTCGCCGGCTCCGGCGTCGGCAAGTCGGTGTTGTTGTCGATGCTGGCACGCAATGTCGATGCGGATATCACCGTGATCGGCCTCGTCGGCGAACGTGGCCGCGAGGTCCAGGAATTTTTGCAGGATGACCTCGGCGAGGAGGGCCTGGCGCGCTCGGTGGTGGTGGTCGCGACCTCGGACGAACCCGCTTTGATGCGGCGGCAGGCGGCTTACTTGACCTTGGCGATCGCGGAATATTTTCGTGACGAAGACAAGGATGTGCTGTGCCTGATGGATTCGGTCACGCGCTTTGCCATGGCGCAGCGCGAAATCGGCCTCTCGGCCGGCGAGCCGCCGACCGCCAAAGGCTATACGCCGACCGTGTTCACCGAATTGCCAAAACTGTTGGAGCGCGCCGGTCCGGGCACCGGGGTGGGCACCATTACCGGCATTTTCACGGTGCTGGTGGATGGCGACGACCACAACGAGCCGATCGCCGATGCGGTGCGCGGCATCCTCGACGGCCATATCGTGATGCAGCGCTCGATCGCCGAGCGCGGCCGTTACCCGGCCATCAACGTGCTCAAATCGGTGTCCCGCACCATGCCCAAATCGGCCGATCCGGCCTTTCTGCCGGTCATCACCCGGGCTCGCCAGGTGATGGCGACCTATGCCGATATGGAGGAACTGATCCGGCTCGGGGCCTATCGCGCGGGTTCCTCGACCGAGGTCGACCAGGCGATCGCGCTGCATGAGCCGCTCGAAGGCTTCCTGCGCCAGGCCAAGGACGAGGTGACCGGCCTTCACGAAGGATACCGGCAACTTGAGCAAATCCTCAAGGATTTGGAAACGGAACGCTAACTTTGTCAGGCCATCATCCCCGTCACACATGTAGCGCTGCCGGTGGGGCCCCTGGGGGATACCGGCGCTGTCCCGCTTTCAGATCGGGACTTCTGGGGAGTATGAGTCGATGAAGTCACGTGAAACCCTGATCCGCCTGAAGAAGTTTCAGGTCGACGAAAAGCGCCGAAGGGTGGCCCAGATCGAGGGCATGATCGCCGACTTTCAGCGCATGTCGGTCGACCTCGAACGCGAAATCCAAAGTGAACAGGAGCGCGCCGGGATCAACGATCCCTCGCACTTCGCCTATCCGACCTATGCCAAGGCCGCGATCCAGCGCCGCGAAAACCTGACCCGCTCCGCCGACGAACTGCGTATCCAGCTCGAAGACGCCAAGGCGCTGTTGGGCGAGGCGTTCGAGGAGCTCAAGAAAGTCGAACTGCTGGACGAGCGCGATCAGGCGCGCGAGCGCGCCGAAGAAAACGCCCGCGAGCAGGCCGACCTCGACAGCATCGGCCTGATGCGGGCACGGCTCGGCGCCATCGCCTGACGCGCCTTCCTCAACCCATCGCCGCCACATCACGAAAACCCGGGCCGCGAGGCCCGGGTTTTTCTTGAGGCGCGCAATGTCCACAGGTCCGCGGGCCTTCGACTTGGTGACCCGCCTTTCCGCAGGATATGATACGACAGGCCCGGACTGCCGCCTTTCAGTGTGCACAAGAGCGATGGGGTATCGCGATTTTGGGGACGAGTGAATGCTGACGCCGGCTGAGTTGGTCTGGCTGATCGCCGCCGTTGCGAAGGGGGATCAAGCGGCTTTTGAGCGGCTTTATGCCGCGACGCGGGCGAAACTCTTTGGCGTCGTGCTCCGTATCTTGCGCCGACAGGATCTCGCCGAGGAGGTGATTCAGGAAGCCTATGTCAAGATATGGAACAGCGCCGGACAGTTCAATCCGGCGCTTGCCTCGCCGATCACGTGGATGGCATCGATCGCCCGCAACCGGGCCATCGACGTCGTGCGCAAGAAAAGCGAGCTTTCGATCGAGGAGGAGCCTGCGGCCATGGAAGTGGCCGCCGACAGCCAGGATCCGCTGGCGAGGCGCGAGATGACCGAGGAATTGAAGCGGCTGCTGGAGTGCGTCGGCCGATTGGAGCCGGATCGGCAAAAGCTCGTGCTGCTCGCCTATTACAACGGCTGGAGCCGCGAGCAACTGGCGGCAAAGTTCGAGGCGCCGGTCAACACGGTGAAAACCTGGCTGCGCCGAAGTATGATGGACATCAGGGAATGTCTTGGACTCTGAAAGGATCTTGGACTCTGAAAGGATGATCTTGGACTTTGAAAGGATCTTGGACTTTGAGATACCGCGGACGTTGAGATGATGGCTTACAGCGAAGACCAGATCGCGCTCGCGGCGGAATATGCGCTCGGCACCCTCGATGCCGATGAGCGGGCGCAGGCCGAGACCATGATGTCCATCGACAAGGACTTCACGGCGATGGTCGAGGCCTGGCAGTACCGGCTTGGCGTGCTGAACCAGATGGTCGGGTCGGTCGAGCCGCGGCCGGAGGTCTGGGACAGGATCAGGGCGGCGGTGGGAATGGCCGAGCCGCAGGCGCCGTTGCTGCTGCCGGACGCGCCGCCGCCATCCGTCGCACCCCAATTCATCACGCCTTCCAGTGTCGAGGAAAACGCCACCGTCATCCGCCTCGCCAAACAGGCGAGGCGCTGGCGCAATATCGCAACAGTTGCGACCGCGATCGCGGCGGTGCTGGTCGCGATGATCGCGGTCGGAGCCTATCAGCCGGATCTGTTGCCGGAGGGGCTTCGCCCGAAACCACGGACCCAATTGGCCGAGGTCAAGACGCCGCCTGCGCCGGCCGCGCCGTCAGCCCAATATGTCGCCGTCCTGCAAAGCCAGGGCGGGGCGCCGGCGTTCATTCTCACGGTCGACGGCGCGACCAAGAATTTTACCGTCCGCAAGGTCGGCGCCTCACCCGAGCCCGGCAAGAGCTTTGAGCTCTGGCTGATCTCGGACCGGCTGCCGCGACCGCGCTCGCTCGGGGTGATCGGCGGCTCCGACTTCACCGCGCGCCCGGTGCTCGCTGCCTATGATGCCGACGTCATCAATTCCGCCACCTACGCGGTGACGGTCGAGCAGGCCGGAGGGTCCCCGGACGGCAATCCACATTCGGCGCCGGTCTTCACCGGCAAGCTGATCGAGACCGTGCCGCAGGCCGCACCAGCACCTGCGCGCTAATGCGCGATGACTTTTCTTCGATCTGTCATCCCACTCTATCTTTCTTTTTGTTTGAGCATGATCTCCGCGCAAACGCGTTCCGCGTTTGTCGCGAGGGAAAACCGGTACCCACCCATCGGGTCGTAGCCCGAGGGCATGCTTTTCCGGATCATGCTCCAAATCCCTGCGCGCCAATCCAGATCGCCAAAAAAAGAAAACGCCCGTGGGGAGCGGGCGTTTTCGGTAGTCAACTTGGGGGTAGTTGGGGTCTTCTATATATCCACGTGGCGACTTTGGGGGGCTGGTTAAAGAGCCGCGTGAATTCCGTAAATTCCTTCTGTTAGCGGACCATCAACGTGCCAGAATTCGTCACCGCCACCGGCTTGCCTGCCTTGATGACGTGCGCGGTCTGGGTGTAGTCGTCGGAACTGGTGCGAGCCGAGATGCTGAGGCCTGCCACTGCGATACCGGCGACGAGCGCCACGACCACGATCTTGAGATGGGTCGAGCGATCTGCGCTGTAGATCGAATGGTTCATCAAAGCCTCCTGCCGCCTTCCCGTCGCATGCGAATTTGTCTGGCTCGTTCGCCGACAGGTTCAAGGTCTCGCTGCAGGAAACGTAGGGATTCGGCTTTCGGTTCCTAAGGGGCGATCACAAGGCGGTGAAGAGAGTTGAACGCGCGCGATCACGCGGCGGCGCGGGAGCCCTCAAGATGAGAAATTACCTAGTTTTTACAATGTATTACGGCTTTGGCGCGTCCCGCGCCGCAAAAAAGCCGCCGATCCGGCCGGAGGAATAAATCGGTTGCCTGTGGCCGAAAAGCCCCGCCATCCGGGGCCTGATTCCGTCGGCCGGTCAGACACTTCCGACCGTCTTCAACCGCGCCCTGGGGTGGATTTCCGCCTGCGACAAAACCGTCGTTTGTGCCCGGAAGCGTTCCACCAGCGATCGCACGAAGGGCCGGATCGCGGCCGAGGTCACCAGCACCGGCGCCTCGCCTTCGCGCGCGGCCTGTTCGAAGCGGTCGCGCACCACGGTCATGAACTCGGACAGTTTCGAGGGCTGCATCGCAAGGCTGCGTTCGTCGCCCTGGCCGACCAGGGACTCGGCAAACGCCTGTTCCCACTTTGCCGACATCGCGATCAGCGGCAGGTAGCCGTTGGCCGAGGTGTTTTGCGCGCAGATCTGCCGCGCCAGCCTGGCACGGACGTGTTCGACCATGGTCGCCGGGTTGCGCGAGAACGCCAGCGCGTCGGCAATGCCTTCGAGGATGGTCGAGAGATCGCGGATCGAGATGCGCTCGCCAAGCAACAATTGCAGCACGCGCTGAATGCCTGAAATCGTGACCAGGCTCGGCACGATGTCCTTGATCAATTCGCCCTGCTCCTTCGGCAGATCCTTCAGGAGTTTCTGCACCTCGCCATAGGACAACAGGTCGGACATGTTGTTCTTCAGCAGCTCGGTCAAATGGGTCGACAGCACGGTCGCGGCGTCGACGACCGTATAGCCCTTCAGCGAGGCCTCCTCCTTCAGCCCGGCATCGACCCAGGTTGCAGGAAGGCCGAAGGTCGGCTCGATGGTGTGAATGCCGGGAACGCTGACCTGGTTTCCGGCGGGGTCCATGACCATGAACTGGTTCGGCCAGATCTTGCCGGTGCCGGCGTCCACTTCCTTGATCTTGATGACGTAGGTGTTGGCTTCGAGCTGCACGTTGTCGAGGATCCGCACGGCCGGCATCACAAAGCCCATCTCGATCGCAAGCGAGCGGCGCAGCGCCTTGATCTGCTCGGTCAGCCGGTCGGTGCCGTCGGGCGCGTTGACCAGCGGCAGCAGTGCGTAGCCGAGCTCGATCTTGAGATCGTCGATCTTGAGCGCCGTTGCGATCGGCTCTTCGGCGTTCGCGGCCGCGGCGGCTGCAGCCGGCGCCGCGGCCGCGGCGGCTTCCGTCGCCGCGGTGGCGCGCTTGTTCTTGCGTGCATGCCATGCCAGCGCGGCCGCGCCGCTGCCGAGCGCGAGGAACGGCAGCATCGGAATGCCCGGCAGTATCGCCAGCACCAGCATGACGCCGGCCGACATGCCGAGCGCCTGCGGATAGCCGGAGAGCTGCTTCATCAGCGCCTTGTCGGCGGCGCCGCTGACGCCCGCCTTGGAAACCAGCAAACCTGCCGCGGTCGAGACGATCAGCGCCGGCACCTGGGTGACCAGACCGTCGCCGACGGTCAACAGCGTATAGCTGTGCGCGGCTTCGGCGAACGAAAGGCCCTGCTGCGCGACGCCGATGATGATGCCGCCGATAATGTTGATGAAGACGACGAGCAGGCCCGCGACGGCGTCGCCGCGCACGAATTTCGAGGCACCGTCCATCGCGCCGAAGAAGCCGCTTTCGTCCTCCAGCGCCTTGCGGCGCTCCTTTGCGACTTTCTCGTCGATCAGTCCGGCGGAAAGATCGGCGTCGATCGCCATCTGCTTGCCCGGCATGGCGTCGAGGTGGAAACGGGCGGCGACTTCGGCGATGCGCCCCGAACCCTTGGTGATGACGACGAAGTTCACGATCACGAGGATCGCGAACACGATAATTCCGATCACGAAATTACCGCCCATCACGAAATTGCCGAACGCCTCGATGACGTGGCCGGCAGCCGCCGTGCCCTCATGTCCGCGCGAGAGGATCAGCCGCGTCGATGCAAGGTTGAGCGACAGCCGCAGCATCGTCGAGATCAAAAGGATGGTCGGGAACGAGGAGAATTCCAGCGGCGCCTGGATGAACAGCGACGTCATCAGGATCAGGATCGACAACGTGATCGAAATCGCCAGAAACAGGTCGAGCACGACCGAGGGCAAGGGAAGGATCAGCACCACCAGGATGGTCAGGATGCCGAAGGCGAGCCCGAGATCGCCGCGCTTTAGGATGTTGATGATTTCGCCAAGACTTGGAAATCGGCTTCCGGGCGTCTCCGCGCCCTGACCTGCGGTAACATCGACCATCGCTACTGCTTCCCCCCGCGAATGCCGGTCACGGGCGCCAAACGTCTGCGCGGCGGCCGAAGGGCCACCGCTTCGAAAGTGAGGCACCGCACTGGCGTCCACGGGTACTCCCCCGTCTTACGCGTTCGACGACACTCGACTTCACTCGGCAATTTTTGCCCCGTTTATGGTTAGGAAAGCGTTAACGGGGCACCATCCGTCGTTCCCAGATGTGCAATTGCGCATCGGGGAACCTCGAGATTCCGGGTTCGATGCTTCGCATCGCCCCGGAACGACGGCTGGGCTTTGTTGTGCCGCATCTGCATGCCCAATATCGCGCCATGCTGCTTGACCCGGAGGCAGCGCGCGACGAAGTTGGCGAGGTGCACGCCCCCGCCGATTCATCGAAACGCCCGGCCGCATTCACCCCTGATTCCCGTCAGGCCTGGGTGAGGCTTGCGCTTGCGCTCCTGATCGGCTCGATCGGCAGCGTCGGCATGTGGTCGGTCGTGGTCGTGCTGCCGGTGGTGCAGGCCGAATTCGGCGCGACACGCGGTGCGGTATCGCTGGCGTTCACGCTGACCGTGCTCGGCTTCGGCCTCGGCGGCGTCGCGACCGGGCGGATCACCGATCGGTTCGGCATCGTGGCGGCGATGGCGCTGAGCATCGGCTTTCTCGGAACCGCTTACGTGCTGGCCGGGTTTTCGACCACGCTCTGGCAGTTCATTGCGGTGCATTTCCTGATCGGACTGGGAACCTCGGCGACCTTCGCACCGCTGATGGCGGAGGCATCACACTGGTTCGAGCGCTATCGCGGGCTCGCGGTCACCATTGTCGCGGCCGGCAATTATGTCGGCGGCGCCATCTGGCCGCCGCTGATCAATTTCGGCGTACAGTCGGTCGGCTGGCGCACCAGCCACATCGCCATCGGCCTGTTCTGCGCCGTGACAATGACGATCGTGCTCTTGCTGCTGCGCGCCCGGATGGGCGGCGATCGTGTTCGTAATCACGATAACGCCCCGCCGCCGCGGGTCGATCTTGGCCTCTCAACCAACACGCTGACAGCTCTCTTGTGTATCGCCGGCATCTCCTGCTGCGTGGCGATGGCGATGCCGCAAGTTCATATCGTCGCCTATTGCGGCGATCTCGGCTACGGCGTCGCGCGCGGCGCGGAAATGCTGTCCTTGATGATGGCGTTCGGCGTCGTCAGCCGGATCGGATCGGGATTTTTGGCCGACAAGATCGGCGGCATCCGCACGCTTCTGATCGGCTCGGTGGCGCAGGGCGTCGCGCTGTTGTTCTATCTGTTCTTCGACGGCCTCACCTCGCTCTACATCATCTCGGCGATGTTCGGCCTGTTCCAGGGCGGCATCGTGCCGAGCTACGCCATCATCGTGCGCGAATCGATGCCGGCGTCCGAGGCCGCAACCCGCGTCGGCATCGTGATTTTAGCGTCCGTGTTCGGCATGTCGCTCGGCGGCTATGTGTCCGGCGTGATCTTCGACACCACGGGCTCCTACGCCGCGGCGTTCCTCAATGGGCTTGCCTGGAATGCGCTGAACGTCACCATCATGGTGGCGCTGTTGATCCGGGCACGCTCGCGGCTGGCGCTGGCCTGAGGCGTCCTATACCGCTTGGCCGGCTTTCAGAAGGCTGCACCCAGTGATCTTCAGGCTGCCGTCCGCCTCAAGCTCCAGCGTGTAGAGCGCCTCCCATGCTTCGCCGTCGGCGTCGATGATGTGAACCTGCTGGGCGATCTGGCCGCCAGACACGCGCGCCTCGCCGAATTCGAAACTCCTGTGGCGATAGACTGGGGCGTAGCTGTTGCGAACCATCGACATGAAGATATCGGCTTGCGGAAACATGCCGCGGATGGCCGGCGCCGCGTAGGAATAGGCCGCCGCCGCATCGTCATGACTGAAGGCTTCGGCCTGGGAGCGGATGATGTCTTGGGCTGTGGCGACGTCGTCGCCGGCAGAGGCCGGTGAGGCGAGGGCGAGCAAGCAAGCGGCCAGAAAGACGAGCGCGCGCATGGGGATGCTCCCGGTCCGAACTTGCCACAGTCACAATCCCTGGAAGGTTACATCGGCGCCAAAACATCCGCAAAAATTTCCAGGGTTGCCTCCACCCGTCACCTGTTGGAGCCGCGATTTCTTGTCGGCCGTGCTGGAGATGACGCGGCCACGATGCTCGGCGATCTTGGGATCGATCAGGTTGACCTGATGGTTCTTAACCTGGCCGGGGCGCAGCAGCCTTGCCGGCGAAATAGAAACTGCCTGATATCGGGGAGGAGGACACCCACGGCAGTTGCGCGCCGTGGGTTGCCTTCTCCACCTCAAGCCCGACCTCATTGAACGTCTTGAACAGGCCAAAGCCGGGCCGCTGCATGGTTTGCACCAGCGCGCGCGTATAAGGGGAGTGGCCGTCGTCGCCGTCGAGCGAGACACTGCGCGGCTGGGTCGCAAACGAAATCAAGGTTCCCGATGGCGCCTGCATCTGCGCAAGGCCGCCGGTCGAAAGCACGCCGCGGTCCCTGAAAGGATAGTCGCGGCAGGCGTCGAGCAAGAGCAGATTGATCGGCGCGCCGGATTTGTCCATGACGTCGAGGATGCCGGAAAGTTCGACCGTTTGCGCGAGCACATCGCCCTGATCGGCCGGATGCACATCGACCGGCACCAGAAAATTGAGGCCGTGCGTCTCCACGCCGTGGCCGGCAAAATAGAACAACGCGACGTCGGCGCCGATCAGCGCCTTGCCGAACTCCCGCACCGCATCGTCGAAGCCGTTCTTGTCGAGATCGAGCTCCGCGCCGCCGCCGATGACGAAGAAGCCGAGTTTCAGTAAGGTATCCGCCATCAGCCTGGCGTCGGCCGCGGAGTTCGGCAGTGCCGGCACGGCCCGATAAGCCGAATTGCCGATCACGAGCGCCACGCGTTTTTCGGCATGCGCGGCCTTGCCCATGCCCGCGCACAGCAAAAATGCCGCGACCATCAACCGCGACACGATGCCGATCCGGCCGGCCATGACAACATTCTCCGCAAGGCGAGGAAATTACCGCTTCACGTTGGTCTCGTCCGGACGGCGTTCGGTTCGAAGGTGACGGCGGCGACGGCAGCCCCAACCCGACAATTACTGGATGGCGGCCACGGCGGAAAAACGGCCCCTCACCTCGTCCGCGAACGGGCGCGGTTCGCGCCGCACCACAAGCCTGAAAAGGCTTCTGCATTGCGGGCATTCGAACGACCGCATCTCGTGCCGGTTCTTGACCGGCAAGACGCTTATGAGGGTCCGCGTGACATTGCACGCGATGCAGTTCGGCTCGATGTCCACGGTTGATGCTTCCTGGTGTCGATGATCAGGTGCCCAACTTTGACGCGAGCGGCTGACGGACCCGTTAATTTAAGCGGCCGTAGAAACCCGGGGTTAATACGGCGCGAGCCTCGCCCGGCGCTTTGCCTGCGCCCGTGCATATCGCCCTTGCGGCTCGCTCTCCGGCAGAAGCCTGTTTGATCACCCGCGGCGACCGCTGGCTGCAGATCCGACGGAGGACACGGGAGCGCCGCTCCATGCCGGCCGAAGGTTGACATTCTCGGTGAGCGTAGATGACACAGCCGGAATCTGTTGACCCTGAGTTGTAGCCGCCACCGCGTTCCCGGCATTCTTGAAGACCTCCTCGATCCCCTTCGAAGAATTCATCTGCGCAAGAAGAGCGGCCATCAGCTGACTATGTGGTTGGTCCGAGTCATCGACAACCTGGCCAGGCGCCGCTGAGCTCAGGATGAGCGTGTTCTCACTCGTTTGAATGGGTGCAAGTCCGTGTGAGTAAGTCCTGAAACGTCGCTCATAGGGGTTGCGGCGTGAGGCCTCAATGACCACGAGCCGGACGCGCGCTCCGGAAGTCTTGAGTTTCGAAAGCAGGCGGTCAATGCTCACGCCTTCTCGACGGACATCCTCTTCATTCCAGATCTTCGCATCGACTGGGATTAAATAATTGTGGCCGTCGGACTGAACGCCGTAACCTCCGAAATAGACCAGCACGATCGAGTTCGAATGTGCTCTTGCCGTTAGACGATCGATTGCGCGTGCGATGTCGGGGCGCGTGGCATTGTCAACGGTGTCCACCAGGAAGCTGTCCTTGCGAAGAGCATTTGCCAAACCCTCCGCATCGCGGGTCATTTGGGGAAGGGGAGAGTCGGCATCGGGATAGTTTGAATTGCCAATCACCAGAGCCAGCCGATTGGTATCGAGGGGTGCGGAGTCACCCGACCAGCTGGGCGCGCTCATCGGCCGGCTATGAAGCTTCTCCTGCCGCATTGTCTTGCCGAGGCCGGCTGAGAGCAAGCCGAGCAGGACTGCGATGGCGACTAGTATTTTGGGAACTGTCATTTTCATTATGTTCATTATGGTCTCCAGTTCACCAAGGAACCGCTCCCCTCCGTAAGATGGCCTGGCGCTGGTCGGACGAAAATAGAAGCAATGGAAATCCATCGTTTCTATATTTTGCAAAAACTTGTCGCTGAAAGGTTGGAGTTCAGTGGTCTCTTGGATAACTGGTGCGGTGGCACCGCGCCGGAAAGGGACTCTGATAAGCAATTGAAAACATTGGTGGGCCCGGCAGGACTCGAACCTGCAACCAGACCGTTATGAGCGGGAGGATAAAGCTCAGCTTCATTGATTTTATTGCATTTTCATCAGCGATCGAGCGTGTTCGTTGCGTTTCGGCGCGGTCGTTTCCGGTGCGAAACTGGTGCGGTGCACGTCTCGTTGTTGGGCTTGGCGAACTCCAACAATGCCCGAACGTAGTGGTGTCGGGTGATGGACGCGCATGCCGAAGCACTGCGCAGCTCGCGTCAAGCGGCAGCTTCTAAGATCTGGTCGCGTCAGGCGACGACGACCGCCCCGCGCTATGTTCCGTGAAGGGCCGCTTCTGGCGCGAAGCGGTCATTGCCTGACTTATGTCCCTTCCGTTTGCGGGCAATAGTTCGCCGATTACTTCGAAAGGCGGGGCAATGATGCGAGGGGCGTTCGGCGTACCGACAGAGGTAGTGCCGCGTACAGGCCTTTAGACACGATTGTAATAGACATTGTCGCACGGGCGCGGCGCTGGACCTGCGAGAGGCTGGGCTTTAAGTAAGCACCATGGACGCAGCATTGGACGCTCCGGACGGGCGCTATTATCGGTCCCAAGGGCTTGGACTTCACTTCACGGATTGGGGTAACCCGTCGGCGCCGCCGCTGATCCTGGTTCATGGTGGGCTCGATCACTCCCGCAGTTGGGATCATCTGGCGCGAGCGTTGAGGGGCGACGTTTCATGTCGTTGCTCCCGACCTTCGCGGGCACGGCGAGTCCGACTGGGCGACCGGCAGCAGCTACAGCCTGACCGATCACGTTTACGATCTGACATGCCTGATGAAGTCCGCAGGCTTTGAGAAGGTCACGATCATCGGCCATTCGATGGGAGGCATGGTCGGCCTGACCTATGCCGGGGCTTTTCCGAACAAGGTATCCCGGCTGGTCGCGCTCGACGGCGTGACCAACTTTCCGGCAAGAAGGGTCAAGCCAGCGGACGTCAGGATCGCCGATTGGGTCGGCGATCTCGACAAGTTCGCGCAACGGAAGATCCACCGTTATCCGTCCGTGGCCGATGGGGCGGAGCGAATTCTGACCCGGAACCCGCGGCTGACGCGTGAGCAGGCGATGCATCTCGCGACCTACGGTCTGAAACGGAATGCCGACGGCACCTACAGCTGGAAGTTCGATCCCTATTTGCGCACCCGCGCGCCCTATCGGCTATCGCTCGAAGATCATATGGCGCTGTGGTCACGCATTCAGTGTCCGACGCTTTTGGTCAGCGGCAGCGAGAGTTTTCTACCCGATCCCGGGGCGGCCGGCGTGATCTCGCATTTCAAGCAGGCCGAGTTGGTCAAGATCGAGGGCGCGGGCCACTGGCTTCACCACGATAAGCCTGATGAAGTGCTCGACGTCCTCAAGACGTTTCTCGGGCGCGCAGGCCCGGATTAGCGACTTGTCCGCCGTAGCTCGAGGAGCGAAGTCGGACCCGCGTGATCCGCCGTTCGCCGATACTAAGGAAGCCGGCTTTTGGCGCAACGCCGACGTCAGCCAAGTGCCGCAGGCGGCCCTCGAGCTTCCTAAGTACGGCGGGCCTCTTCGATCAGCCAGTCCCGGAAAGCCACCAAGGCTGGGTTGGACTCCGAAGAGATCGGGTAAACCGCATAGTGGCAGTAGGAAACGCGCATGCTGTGTTCGGACAGGCGAACTAGCTTTCCCGCCAGAATATCCGATCGTGTGACTGACATGCGCCCGAGCGCAATGCCCTGCCCTGTCACCGCGGCCTCCATCAGCGAGTTTGCATCGGTAAAGGAAGTGCCTACGATATCGCGATTTAGCTTCAAACCAGCAGACTTGAACCAGGCGTGCCACGACAAGTTGCGGTCGATCAGCAGCGGTTGTGATAACATCGATGCGGGATCTTTCGGCAGACGGCCGTCGTTGAGGCTGGGGCTGCATACCGGAAAAAACTCTTCATCGAGAAGCTTGATTGCCCGCAGTCCTTTCCAATCGCCCGTGCCGAACCGGATTGCGATGTCGACGCCGTCTGATTTGAAATTGGCCAGCGACTGACCGGTCTTGATGTGCAGATTGATGCGCGGAAACCGGGCCCTGAAACGAGGAAGGCACGGAACCAGCCAGCGGGCCGCCATGACCGGCAGCAGGCTTACGGTAATTTCCGCATCGGTCCGACGTGTCTGGATGCTGCCGAGCGCTGCACTTAATCCCGAGAAGGCGTTCTTGACGCCTGCCTGCAGTCTAAGTCCGCTCGACGTGGGCACCATGCGGTTACCCTGCCGCTCGAAAAGCGTGAGGCCCAGCTCTTCTTCCAACTGTCTTATGCGCTGGCTCACGGCGCTGTGCGTCACGTGCAATTCGCGCGCCGCTTCGGAGTAGCTGCCGTGGCGGCAAGCCACCTCGAACACCCGCAACGTCTCCAACGGCGGTAATGGTGCCATTCGTCGATTGTTAGGAATGCTAACAAGCCTTGTCAAATCTTATCGTTCGATCCGCGGCCTCGTCGGGAGTAATCGCTCAGGCTCCGAGATGGAGCACCTGTCATGCAAGCTTCGGGCGTACTGTCATGTCCAACCGGCGAACTGTCGCGAGCCGACAAATGCAGCCAGGAGTCGCGCGATACTCGCGTCGGATTTTCCGGGGTAGCCGCGCCGGCCGTCGAGAACTGCCCGCACAAGGAAGCGAACCGGCAGCCAAGCGGTCGACCCGCTGAGGTTGATTCCCGTACCCGCATGCTGCTGGAGAAGCCGATCGCGCCGACGATCATGCGGCTTGCAATACCCAACGCCATCGTCATGACCGTCCAGGTCCTTATCGGATTGCTCGAGGTCTATTTCGTATCGCGAACGGGCGTCGATGCGCTTGCCGGTGTCGCGCCGGTCTTTCCGCTGGTTTCGCTGGTGCTCGCCATTGCCCAAGGCGCGATTGGCGGCGGCCTCGTCACGACTGTGGCACGCGCCCTTGGGACCGGCCGGATCGGCGCCGCAAGCGAATACGCGTGGTACGCCGTAGCCCTGGCCGTTCCGCTGGGCCTCGCGACGACAGCCGTCATGGTCGCATTGGGGCCAACCCTTTACGCCCATATGGGCGTCTCTGGAAATGCGCTCGCGATTGCCGTCTCATATTCGTCCATCATTTTTGCAGGCGCCACGCTGATCTGGCTGTTCAATCTGCTGATGGCCGTGGTTCGCGGCACCGGTAACCTGCAGGTTCCGGTGATCGTGGTCTGCAGCGGCGCTTTGATCCTTGTCCCGCTTTCGCCGGCACTGATCTTTGGCGCCTTTGGCTATCAGGGGCTTGGTCCCTCGGGCGGCGCACTGGCGATGCTCGTGTACTATGCCTTGGGAACGCTTGCCTACGCGGCCTATCTCTGGGGCCGGTTCGGCGTCCTCAAGCCGTCATTTCGTTTGCCAAAACTTTCGCTGGCGCCGGCGCTCGCCATTCTACGTGTCGGCGGAATGTCGGCCGTCGTCTCAGCCAGCACGAATCTGACGCTCGCGATCGTCACGGCCTATGTGGCAATGGGCGGCATCGAGGCTTTGGCCGGTTATGGTGCGGCCTCGCGGCTCGAGTTTCTTTTGGTCCCGCTGGCCTACGGCATCGGCGGTCCGGTCGGAATCGTGATAAGCGCAAACCTCGGCGCCGGTCAGATCGAACGGGCCGTAAAGGCGTCTTGGGTTGGTGTGCTGATGGCCTGCACCCTGACCGAATTGATCGGACTGGCCGCGGCTGCCTTTCCGCAACAATGGATCGGAATATTCAGCCAGGATCCGTCCGTGCTGCAAGTCGGCGCAGAGTATCTCCACCGCGTCGGGCCCTTTTTCGGATTCTTTGGGCTCGGCTATGTTCTTTATTGCGCTGGACAGGCAACCAGACGAATGGAAGCCTCCGTCCTCGCCGCTCTGCTCAGGGCCGCCGTTGCGGTGCTTGGAGGCTATGTGGTGGTCTGGTTGAAGGCCGATATCACGTGGAATTTCGTTGCCGTGGCGTTGGGAATGGTCGCTTTCGGCCTATTCGCATTGCCGGCGCTGATTAACCGCTCCGGCTATGAGTAACATGCCTTTCGATCGAGGTCTGGTTTGCGTGATACCCGGAAAGTGCCCGAGAGCGCGTACCTCGGCGCGCTTTCCACCCAGTAGCTCACGTGGCCCGTGCTTAGCCGAAGGCAACTATGGGTCAGGAGCCACATATGAGAAAGGTCCGGTGTTGGCGCAAAGTGGCCGTTCATACGCAAGACAGCATCCAAGGGTATCGGGGTTCTCAGGCTTCGAGACCCGCGGGATTGGGCTCTGAGGAGATTTCGTTCTCCATGCAAGCAACATTGCGGTCCAGCACAGAGCGGATCGACTGTTCGTCCATGCCCGCGGAGCGAAGCACTTCTGCGGTATGCTCACCCAAAAAGGGGCTTCGGGTGTGAACCGCACCGGGCGTCAGGGTCATCTTTACCGGGATTCCCGCGATCCTGGCCGGTTTGCCGCCAGGGTGCTCCACTTCAACGATCATGTCGCGGGCTTTGAAGTGCGGATCAGAAACGATCTCCAAGACGTTCATTACAGGACCGAACGGCATCCGCCCGCCTAGTTTGGCAGCAAGCCCAGCCTTCGTGAAGTTGCGGGTGTGCTGTCCGATCAAAGGGATCAGAAATCTGCGATTCTCGGCACGCTTCGCCTTCGACGTGAAGCGAGCGTCCTGCGCGAGAGCTTGCATATCGAGTTCCCGACAAAGCACGCTGAAGAAGCTCTGATCGTGCGCGGCCAGTGCGACGTGGCCGTCGGCCGCAGGAAATATGCCGAATGGGCACAAGAAGGGATGATGGTTTCCCTCCGGGCCAGGAACGAGACCCTCGGAGGTGTGTTGCCAGACGGCGCGTTCGCAGATTGAGAGAATGGAGTCCACCATCGAGACGTCAACAAGTTGACCCTGACCCGTACGGCGGGCATTGTGGATCGCTGCCAGGACGCCGAATGCCAGCATTAGTCCCGGAATTGTATCGCCGACCCCGGGTCCGACCTTGGTCGGCATTCCACCCGGCTCCGCACCGGTAATGGCCATCATTCCTCCCATCGCCTGAGCCACCACGTCGAACGCCGGCCAGTTCACATAGGGCGAGTTTCCGGTTCGTGGGTCACCGAATCCTCGAAGTGATCCATAAACGAGCCGTGGATTGATTTCGGCGAGGACTTCATAGCCCAGGCCAAGCCTGTCCATGACCCCAGCGCGAAAATTCTCCATGACGGCGTCGGCATTTCTGCAAAGCGTCTTGAAAATGTCGCGTCCATCTTGAGTTTTCAGGTCCAGGCAAACGGATCGCTTGTTGCGATTGATGCTCTGAAAATAGGTGTTGAGGGGCTCGGGGTGATCCGCATGCCTGCCGCCTCGAGTAACATCCCCGTCAGGTGGCTCGATTTTTATCACCTCGGCTCCCTGATCGGCGAGGACCATGGTTGCGTACGGACCCGCAAGCATTTGCGTGAGGTCTAAAATTCGAATGTCAGAAAGAGCACCGAATGATCGTCGCAAGCCGCTTCTCCCAACCTCGAGCACCCGCGAAGCTGTAATTTAACTTCGGGTGTCCCGCCATTCATCGAGGCTTGTCAGCGATGCATATTACAGATGCATTCAGCCAAGCTCTGGCCGGATTCGACGATTACGGATGCAATATAAGCTCCGACATGTGTCCTTCGGTCTTGAGGTCGTGCATTCTGCCCGCGACGTTTACGCAGTTTTCGAACGGAAAGATGGAATGTCCAGCGACTTTCGCCTGCGAGCCAAGCTCCGACAGAGGGGGCACCTCTACGAGGACTTCCACGTTGGCCAGGAATTTGTGCACCACTGGGGCCGAACAATCACGGAGAGCGACACTATCTCGTTCACGACGTTGACCCTCAGCTTCAATCCTCTCTACTTCAACGCCGAATACGCAAAGGCGCACGGCCACGAGAGTATCGTCGTAAACCCTCTTCTGGCCTTCAATGTTGTCCTGGGTCTAAGCGTGGAGGACTGCAGCGAGATCGGAGGGCCGTTTGTCGGATTGGGCAAGCTCGTCTACCGCAAGCCTGTATTTCCTGGAGATACCCTCTACGCGAAGAGTAAGACTGTCGCTTGTCGGATTTCGACGAGTAACCCCGCGAATGGCATCGTCACATGGCGCACCGAGGGACACAATCAGCATGATGATCTGGTGCTCGACTTCGAGCGATCAAATCTGGTTCGCCTTCGTGCGCCGAAAGAAAAGTAAATGAAGCTGCCAGGTAAGAAGTGGTCTCGGCTTACGTCAGCGGACAATTATTTCGAGGATTTCGAGGTGGGGCAGGTGATCCGGCACGCGCGAGGCAAGACGATCGAACCTCTCGAAAACGTCTTGATCACCAATATGGTCATGAACACAGCCCAAGGTCACTTCAACGAGCACGCGATGTCTTTCTCGCAGTTCAAGCGGAGAATTAGCTACGGCGGCGTGAACTTCTCGATCATCATGGGGCTGGCGAGTCAAGATACCTGCGAAAATGCGCTCGCCGAGCTTGGGTTGGACAATATCCGTCTGCTGGCTCCGGTGTTCCACGGAGATACTCTGTATGCGTATTCAGAGGTACTTGGCAAGGAAGAGGGTCCACAAGCAGATGGCGGCATCGTCGTGTTTCGACACTACGGGGTCAACCAGGAAGACAAACAGGTCTTTGAGGGTGACCGACGCGTTCTGATGAAACGTCGAAGCCACTGGGCGAAGGATGCTGACGAATAATGCGGTCTGCGGCTGTAGTGCAGGAGGCGGCCCGTCATCGATCCCGTCGAGCGGCCGGGCGGCGAGTCACTGGGGCGATATCAATAGTGCCGGGCTGGCAACGGCCTTGTCCGCGCCTTCGGCTCCAATACTCATCTGGAGGACATGTCCGCGCACATCGTCTAACGGTTGCTTCGCGGCGATCAACAAGGAGGCCGCTCTGCGAAGTCCCGAGATGATTGCGTCACGCTTCTGGGAGATACGCTCGATGCGAGCGCCCGCGCCGATCGCAAGAGGAGTGCCTCCGAGGGGAGAAGGAACAGCCACTGCTATGGCACCAAATCCGACTGAGATGTCGCCTGAGGTTTCGGCGTATCCGTTGCGCCGATCGGCCGCTATGAGGTCCAGATAGGGTCCTTCCTTCACGCGAAATCGCGGGTCGGTGGATTCTGCGTTGCAGCGGCGTATCCAACGATGAAGCTCCTCTTCATCCTTCATGCTTAGAAGTAGTCTTCCCATCGCTGAGCAGGTCAACGATCGATGCATTCCAGATGTTATCAGAAGGCTGTCGCGGTTCTTCGGAGTCATCACAAGAATGTATTGCGCAGTGGACTTGTTCTGCATGCCGATGAAAACGGTCTCTTGAAGTTCATGAAGCAGGGATTTGAGGATCGGAACGAACTTGGTGGTTCCCTCGTAACGATCGAGCAGCCAGCTATTGAGCAACGTCACCCTCAAGGTGGGCGCATATCTCCTTCGCGAGGGATCGTACTCGAGGTATCCCATGTTGGTCAGGTTCTTTAGCAACATGCTTACGCTTGGTTGCGGTATGTCCAGGCTCTTGCTGACGTCTCCGACGGTCAGCGTCTCCTGGCGAACTGAAAAGAGTTCGAAAATGGCAAGGGTCCGCTCTGCCGATTTGATTGAGCGATCGTTCATGGCCTTGTCCTCGAGCATTACAAATGCGCCTGTAGCGCGATTGGCATACTATCGATCGGCACCCCTTGCATTCAAGTCTAACGCGGATCGCGACAATCGGCGCCCGTGCTGCGTTGCACAGTTGGACCGAACGACAGCACTTCTGTGGCTGCTCTTGCGTTCCACCTCTAGACCTCTGCCGCTTTGGAGACACGACCATGGCTAATCAGCCGCTTTCTCTTCCTCCGCACCCTGCACGGGATCCAGGTGCGCCCTCGGCGCTCGAAGGTATTCGGGTCGTCGATTTTTCCCATTTCATCGCCGGACCGATGTGCACGCGCTTTCTCGGCGATATGGGCGCCGACGTGATCAAGATCGAGAATGCGGCCTCTGGAGACGATTTGCGTCGTTTCGAGCCCAATCTCGCCGGCGAGAGCGTACCCTTTCTGTGGGCCAACCGTAACAAGCGTGGAATAGCGCTGGATCTCTCCCGAGACGGGGCCAAGCAAATCGTACTGGACCTGGTGCGGTCGGCCGACATTCTCGTCGAGAACTTTTCGACCGGAGTGATGGAGCGCTTTGGGCTGGGGTATGATGCGCTCAAGCAACTCAATCCGAAATTGATCTATTGTAGCATCTCGGCCTATGGCCGCGAAGGCGGACTTGCGGATCGTCTGGGATTTGACTCCGTGGTACAGGCGGAAACCGGCTTCATGTCGCTCAACGGGTTTCCCGAGGGACCAGGCCTGCGAACCGGTCCTGCGGTCATGGACATCGCAACCGGACTTACGGCGACGATTGCGGTGCTCGGAGCGCTTGCCGCCAGGTCCAGGATGGGCGTCGGACAAAGGGTCGAGACGTCCCTATTCGATGTCGGCACATTGATGCTCGGCTTTCAAGCGTTAGGCTATCTCGCCACGGGAAAGAGTCCCAACCGGGTTGGAAACGACGGAACCGACACCATGCCTACGGGTGTCTTCGCGACAGCAGACGGGACGCTCTACCTGATCTGCGCCAACGACAGGATCTACGGCCGACTGGTTCGGGACGTACTCAATCGCCCGGACCTGGCCGACGATCCGCGTTTCCGGACCAATCGCGATCGAATGCAGAATCGTGCTGAACTAAGGGCCGTCCTGGAGCAGGAACTGGCCTCGGACGGAAGTGAGGCATGGGCCAGGCGGATGCGGAAACATAAGGTCCCCGCGGGCGTCATTCGTACAGTCGAGGAAGCGTTTCGGTCGAACGAAATGGCTGAACGCGGCATAGCCAGCATGATCCCACATCCGACCGCCGGGACAGTTCCGGACATAGCATGTCCACTGCGGCTCGCCGCGACTCCGGTTGTTGTTCCTTCGGCCGCCCCAACGCTGGGACAGCACACCCGTGAAGTCCTGCATATGCTAGGTTATGATCCGGATCGAATAGCTGAATTGTCAGCGGCTGGCGTGTTCGGGACGTCGGTCTAGACTGACGGCGTCCATCGGGCGACTTCGTCGGCTAGCCCAAGGGCTTCGCGCGCTGTCGGTCGCTTCACAGCGGTTTATTGGACGTTCGATCGCCCGGCGCCGGATCATGGTTGGGCATGAGACGATCTAGTGGGGTGTCAGCAAGGAGCCGCCGCTGGCAGAAATGCACTCACCAGTGACGTAGCGAGACAAGTCGGTTGCCAAAAATTCGATGACGCCGGCGCAGTCTTCGGCTTCGCCAAAGCGTCGCATCGGAATGCCTTTGAGCTCGGAGTCCACGCCGATGCCGCGGGCCTGTGATTGGGCCTTTACGCGCGGAGTCATGATAATACCTGGTGCGATACAGTTGACGCGAATACCGTGCGGTCCGAGCTCCGCAGCCAAATTCCTGGTGTAATGCGTCACTGCCGCCTTGGCGGCCCCGTACAGCGCGAGCCTCCCGTTTGGTGCTACGGAATGAGCGGCAACGGACGATGTATTGATGATCGAGCCCGACGACTGGGATTTCATGATCGGGACGGCCGCCTGGCAGCAGAAGATGGTGCTCCAGAGGTTCGCGTCGAACAGTTTGGAAATGTCTTCCTCTGGGCAATTCGAGGGGGAGCTGCGCTCGACCGGCGTAATCGCGCCTCCGGCATTGTTGACGAGGACATCGATGCGCCCGAATGCCCTTACGACCGCGTCGATCGCTTCGAAGGCGGTGTTGCGTTGGCCGAGGTCACCCTGGAAGCTAACGAACCGTCTGCCCTTGGACTGTACCTCGTCGGCGATCGTTTGAGCCGATGCCTGATAACCGTTGCCGGAGCCATCGAAGCTCAGATCGATCGCTCCGATATCCGCGCCAAGTGACGCCAGCCGATTGACGTAGGCTCTGCCCAATCCGCCCGCCGCGCCGGTGACGACCGCAACTTTGCCCTGAAGCTTCACGCCAACCTCCGCCAAGAGATGATTCCACCCCACTTATCGATGCACGCGCCACTCAAAGTCCGCCGCCGATTTGAGGTGCGACAGTACGCGAATACGCTCGTCTTTGGACCATACCATGAAGGCGCATAGCTGACATTCGTTCGGCTTCCGATTTCGAAACATCACAGACGTAATCATTGCCTCCAGTTTTCGTTGGAGGCTTGCGATCGAACCGAGAACCATGCGCTGCTGTCGGCGGTGGCGGCCGCCTGCGACGAGGCTTCCGCTGTTTCGATATGGAGATCCAGATGACGACGCGCATTCGACGAGCCCGGCGCTGCCAATTGTCGGTCCCCGGCAGCAGTGAAGCCATGTTGAGGAAGGGCGCTGCGTCGGATGCCGATCACGTGTTTTGCGATCTCGAGGACGCCGTTGCGCCCAGCGCGAAGATCGAGGCCCGCGAGAAAGTTGCCTGGGCGCTCAACAATCTCGATTGGGGCAAGAAAACTCGCTGCGTCCGAATCAACGATGTAACCACCGAATGGTGCCACGGAGACGTCATCTCGATCGTCGAGAACGCCGGCAAGAATCTCGATACGATGATGCTGACGAAGCCATATTCGGCGGCTGACGTCGTTTTCCTGGATCGGTTGCTCACTCAGCTCGAGAAAAAGCTCAAGCTTGGCCGTCGCATCGGCATTGAGGTCCTGATCGAGGAGGTCCAGGCCCTGCAGAACGTCGAGGACATCGCGAAGTGCTCCGATCGGATCGAATGTCTGATTTTCGGGATGGGGGACTATTCCGGATCGCAGGGGATCGATACCCGCGAAATCGGCGGCAACGGCGGTTATCCCGGCGACATTTTCCATTTTGCCCGCTTCCGCATCACGATGGCCGCGCGCGCCCAAGGTATCGATGCCGTTGACGGACCTTATTCCAACTTCAAGAACGAAGAGGGATATCTCGGTGAGGCCAGCAAGGCCCGTGCGCTCGGGATGGTCGGCAAGTGGGCCATACATCCTTCGCAGATCGCACCTGCACAGGCGGTGTTCTCGCCAAGGTCGGAAGAGATCGCCCGGGCCAGGAAAATGGCCGCCGCTTATCGTGAGGCCGAGGCGAAGGGGCTGGGGGCAGCGCAGGTCGATGGCGTCATGATCGATGTCGCCGTGCTTCGGCTCGTGCAGAACACCTTGGACAAGGCCGAGCTTTACGGCCTTTAGCGAATGCGGGTAACCCTCGCGCCATCGCTTAACCGGCGGCGGCGGTGAATCGAAAGCCGAGCAGGCGGGATACATCCGTGGCGCAACGGATCGTGGCGGCCGTCAGCCGTTCCAGTTGAGCCCCCGTGACGCGACGCGCCGAGCCGCCGGCCGAGATCGTCGCAACCACCTGTCCGCGATGATCGTAGACCGGCGCCGCCACATGTCGCAATCCATGGATAAGCTCCTCGTCATCGAGGGCGAAGCCGGCCTTTCGAATCCGGGTCAATTCTTCCATGAAGGCGTCAACCGACGTTATCGTCCTGGAGGTGAGGGCATCCATGCCATGTTCGGCGAGCATCTGCCGAACGTAGCGCGCGTCCTGCCAGGCGGCGAGAACCTTTCCCGGCGCACTGCCATGGACCGGAACGACGGACATCATGGTGATGTCTCGTCGCAGCGTCTCGAGTGTACGCCCGCGCATGATGATCACCTTCCACTTATGCAGTCGGCTGAGGCTGATATACTCCTTGAACTCGGCGGACAGTTCGGCCATGGCGGGCAACGCGATGAGGTCAAGCTCACGGCGTCCCAGCGCCGAATTTCCGAGCAGCGCCAATCCCAGGCCCAGGTAGACCCGGCCCGTGTCTGGCTCCTGCTCGACCAGACCCGCCGCGGCAAGCGTGCTGACCAGACGGGAGACGGTGCTCGACGAGGTATCGAGCAATTCGGCCAGGTCGACGATGCGCAGTGGACGCCCGGCCTGGTAAAGCTCCTGCAGCACCGCGATGGCTTTTCCGACCGACTTGATCAGGCTCAAGTCCAGGACTTCCGCCGATCCCGTTGCTGGCTTCTTCGGCTTCGAGGGCTTGGCGGCCACGTCGTTCTCCCAGGCTCGATCGAGTGCATGTCGCCGCCGGATGGACACTCCGCGACGCTCACGCATGGACAGGATAGCTGCCTGCTTGTCCGGCAGCCATCCCTTTGTTGAGTAAGCCTCAGGCCCTGATCAGGATCCCTGTCCGATGGCGGATCGTTCCATCCCGGCATCGCTGATCTCATTGAGGCCGTCCGGCCGCAGCGGCTCCAGATTCATGCCGTCGAGCCGGTCGTCAGCGCGCCACGATTCCAGCATGGCATAGAACGGCATCGGACCATCTCCGTATCGGCCGCCCAGGAAAATCTCCTCGCTCTTTTTGGCTTTGCCCTCGGCGTTGTAGTAGCCCGGGGTGCACTGCTGATAAAAGGCGACCTGCGCGATGTTCTTCGGCGACGTGCGGATGAGGTGTACATAATTGTCGACGGCCTCGGAGGTTGGCTCGACGTAGTCTTTCGACATAGCTTTCACCGTTCGCAGGATGTAGGCCACGTGGATTGCCTGCTCGTCCAGCAATTGGACCGCGTTGGTGGCTGCCGCCGTCTGCTGGTTTCCACCCATGAAGAAGCAGTTGGGAAACTTGTCGGTGGTCATGCCGTGGAATGTTCGAACCCCGGAACGCCAGTGCTCGCTCAAGGCGAGACCGTCCCGCCCGAACAGTTCGAAGCCGGTCAGCCGGGTGTAGGAAATTCCTGCCTCGAAGCCGGTTGCAAAGACGATGCAATCAACGGCGTATTCGGAGCCAGCCGACACAATGCCTTGTCTCGTAATCTGCTCCACGCCGCGCCCTTGCGTGTCGACCAGGATGACGTTGGGGCGGTTGAAGGTCTCCAGATAGTCGTCATGGAAACACGGGCGCTTGCATAGCCAGCGGTACCACGGCTTCAACGCTTCAGCGGTTGCGGGATCTTTCACGACGTCGGTTACGCGGCCCCGGATCTTGTTCATGACCTGGTAGTCGAATATCTCGCCCAGCAAGGCTCGTTCATCGTTGCTCGGCTTTCGGCCAAGCCGCCTCTCGATCTCGCCTGATCTCATCGGGCTGAGCGACCCGGCAATGTCGGTCCATCCGTCATTGACGTAGTTGACGTCCTGCTTCAGGCCCGACATGTGGCGCTGGAAATTGTCGCGCCGTCTCTTCTGCCAGCCTGGCGTTCGTTCGCCGGTCCAGTCCGGCCCTGTCGGCTGGTTGGCGCGGACGCCTACCGACGACGGCGTTCGCTGGAATACAACGAGCTGCTTTGCCCATTTCCCGAGCTCGGGGACAATCTGAACCGCAGTCGCGCCGGTACCGACGACCGCGACGCGCTTGTCGACAAGGCGCGTCAGGGCGAAGTCCTGTTCGCTTCCGCCTGTATAGCCGTAGTCCCAACGGCTCGAGTGGAAGGCATGGCCTTCAAACTCGTGGATGCCCGGTATGCCCGGAAGCTTGGGAAGGCTCTGCCTGCCGCAGGCGAGCACCAGGTAGTCCGTGGTCAGCCGATCGCCGCGGTTGGTCTGGACGAGCCAATGCTGCTCCGACTCGATCCAGCGCGCTTCGGTGATCGACGTTTGAAAGCAAGCCTTCTGGTACAGGTCGTAATGCCTGCCGATGTTGCGACTGTGCTCGAGCATCTCTGCTGCGTAGGCATATCGATGCTTTGGCGCATAATCGAGCTCTTCGATGAGCGGCAGATAGATGTGAGCCTCGATGTCGCACATCGCGCCGGGGTATCGATTCCAGTACCACGTCCCGCCGAAATCGCCCGCCTCGTCGACGATGCGGATATCCCGGAAGCCAGCCTCTCGCAGGCGTGCGCCGGCGAGAAGACCGCCGAAACCGGCGCCGGCAACGATGACCTCGGTATGCTCGATGATCGGCAGCCTGGTGAAACCCGCTGGCGTCCAGGGATCGCGGTCGAAATGCGCGAACTTCCCCATCGTCGGGACATACTGCGCGTCTCCCTGCTCGAGAATTCGCTTGTCGCGCTCGCCGTCATACTTTGATCTGAGTTCGTCGCAGTCGAACGGAAGCTCGCCCAGTACCTTCTTGATGACCTCTTCTGCGTTACCTTGCATGCGACTGTCCCTGGATCATGTTGAGCGGTGTTGCGCATCGGCAAGCGGCAACAGGATGAGGGGAATTCATTCTGCACTGACGATGCACTATACGCAATCATATTGCATAAGTGCTGGAGCGCAAATCTACGGGGTGGTCGGATGGTGGCATAAGATATTGAAATACCGTGTAAAATTAGGATCGTTGCGATGTGTCGACTTATTACAAGTGTGATCGGTTCTGGGCGTGAAGCTGACCCGACCTGTCGTCTCGAACGGAACGCCGGCTATCCTCGCGCGGGCTGATCGACGTCGGCCATCCTTCCGTCGTCTGTCGTCCGGCGAGCCATGGACGCGATCCCGCCGAACGCAATTGCTCCAACATCCTGCGATTGCCTCCTTCGCCAAATGATGCCGCGTGCCTTGAAGGCGTTGCGTTCTTGATGCGGATCGCGAACTGGCTGAAAGGTCTCGCATAAGGCGAACTGGCCCAGGAGGGCACGACGGTTCGTCGCCGTTGCGTTCAACGCGCGGCATCGCTTGCCGCGGCCGGTGCTCACGTCGCTCGTGCGATCGTCGCTCCGCCGATCACACTCGTAATATGCGACCGGCATGGCCTCCGCTTTGTTGACCGATCCGCATCATCGTCAGAAGGATGGGACAACGAGCATCCGCAGAGATGCGAGCGAAGAGGATAACTCAAGGAGGCACGGTATGATCAGAGTGGTTGCTCTTGCGCTGGCGATTGTGGTGAGTTTCGGCAGTGTCTTTGCCCAATCGGGTGACAAGAAATACGGCCCCGGTGTCACCGATCAGGAAATCAAGCTCGGGCAGACCGAGCCGTATAGCGGTCCTGTCTCGTCGAGCGCCGCGCTCGGCCGTGGCGCAATGGCCTATTTCGAAAAGATCAACCGCGAAAAGGGCGGAATAAACGGCCGCAAGGTCAAGCTGATCTCGCTCGACGATGCGTATAGTCCGCCAAAAGCTTTCGAGCAGGTGCGCAAGCTGGTCGAAGAGGAGGAGGTGCTGGCGATCGTCGGCTCGAACGGCTCGCCGACCGGCGTGGCTGCACAGGCCTACCTGAACAAGGCCGGGGTGCCACAACTGTTTCAAATCTCGGGCAGCCGGAAGTTCAACGATCCAAAGCACGCACCCTGGTCGACCGGGTTCTTTATCCCGTTCTACACCGAGGGCCAGATCTTCGGCAGGCTGATCCTGAAATCCTGGCCGAACGCGAAGATCGCCGTCCTGTATCCGAACGATGAGCTCGGGCGTGAATATCTCGCGGGGCTGCGCTCGGGTCTTGGCGACAAGGCCGACGCGATGATCGTGAAGGTCGCAAACTACGAATCCACGTCGCCGACTATCGATTCGCAGGTTGCGCAACTTGCGGCGTCCGGGGCGGACCTCTTCTTCAACGCGGCGCTGACGAAATTTGCGTCTCAATCGATCCGCCGTGCACGCGAGATGGGGTGGAGCGCGCGAATGATCGTCCCATCGATCTCCGGCTCGATTGGCGCGATCCTTCGTCCTGCCGGCCTGGAAAATGCAAAAGGTCTGATCAGCTCGCAATGGCAGAAGGACCCGACCGATCCGAGATGGTCGAATGACCAGGACGTTCGCGACTATCTCGAGTTCGCCAGGACATATCTTCCTGGTGTGAACCCCGAAGAGAGCGCCTATGCGACCGGCTACATGGTCGGCAACCTGATGGAGATGATCCTGAAAAGCTGCGGAGACGAGCTCACGCGGGAGAACGTCATGAAGCACGCGACCAACCTGAAAGATGTCCCGCTGGTGCTGGGTCTTCCCGGCGTGACCTATGAAAACTCGCCCGACGACTACGGCGTCATCCGCAATCTGCAGTTCGTCGAATTCGACGGGACCAAGTGGGTTCCGTTCGCCGCGCAAGTCGGCAATTAGACCGCGGGCCCGCCCTCGACGGTAGGTGACCCGGAACTGGTGGAAGTGCGATGGCAAGCCCTGAATTTGAAGCGTTCCTCAACACATTGCGATCCAGGCCGACGCCCGCCGGCCTCTCGATTGCTGAGTTGCGCCGGCGCTTTTCAGCGTTCGCCGGTCAATTCGTGCCGGACCCCGACTTGCGGTTCGAGCCGGTCGACGCGGATGGTGTGCCTGCCGAGTGGTGCATTCCTCCCAACGTTCGACCGCATGGCAGGTTGCTCTTTCTCCACGGCGGCGGCTATTGCATCGCTTCGGTTCGCGATTATCGGGAGTTCGTCGGCCGACTTGCCAAGGCAACACGCCGCCGCGTGTTGAGCGTCGAGTATCGTCTGGCTCCCGAGCATCCCTTTCCGGCGGCCCTGAACGACGCCATTCGGGTCTACCGATGGCTGCGGGCGTCAGAGCCTGACCAGAACATCGTCGTTGGCGGCGACTCCGCCGGCGGCGGCCTCTCGATGTCGCTGCTCATAAGTCTGAGAGATGCCGGCGAACGCCTTCCCTGCGGAGCCTTTCTGATCTCGCCCTCGACGGATTTGGCAAAGGAGGGGGCGTCCATGCAAAGTCGGGCGGCGGTGGACCCGATCATCACGCCCGAGACGACCCAGCGATATGCGAATGCCTATGCCGGCGAAAAAAGTGTTCGAGAGCCGCTTATCTCGCCGCTGTATGCCGATCTCGGAAACCTGCCCCCGTTGTTGATCCTGGTGGGCGACTGCGAGCGGCTGCTGGACGATTCAACGCGGCTGGCCCAAAAGGCGCGCGACGCGAAGACCCAGGTGACAATCGAAATCTGGGACGAGATGGTGCACATCTGGCCGTTCTTCGCATCCCTGCTTCCTGAGGGACGGGCCGCGATCCAGCGCGTGGCAGAATTCGTCGGTGAGAGAATTGAAGCAGATCGGTAAGGCCGCGAGTGACGATAGCTAATTTCGGGTCAAGCGGCGACCGAACAGTGGACTCGCTGCAACGATCGAAGGGCTATGACGCGCAGGTCGCCAACGAGGGGATCAACGGCGACGATACCAGCCGTATGGTGCAGCGTGTCGGTAGCTCAGTTCCCGACGGTACACGGGTCGTTGTTCTGGAAAAGGCCGCGACAAACGATCGGCTGCGCGGCATCAATCCGGATACCGACATCGCCGCCATCACCAGCAGGCTTCGCGCCCGCGGCATCAAGGTTGTGGTGATCCAGGGGATGCATGGCTGGGCCAACAACCAGCTCCAGGCCGACGGCATCCACATTACAGAGCAGGGGCACGCCGCGGTGGCCGGCAGGCTCGTGCCGCTTGTCGTTGCGGCGATCGGCAGGGTGCGTTGACACGGTCTCGATCCGGCATCGAAGGAAGGAAACATGAAATCGCGCCCCGGCGATAGAGCAACTAGCCCGCATGAGCACAGCGACATGCGGGATCGATAGAGGAGAGATCAGCCCCGGGTGTCTTTGCTCATCCGGGCTGCGCTTGCTCACCTGTCAGGCGGGAATCAGCAGTCAATACCGTTTCTCTTGCCGACGGTACAGTAATTGCGAACGGTTTTCCTTACGAGCTTCGTAAGGCCGTCCACAAAATCGTCGTCACTCAGTAACTTGCTTCCGTTCGTTTCCGCGCCCCGCGCGATCACGGGCGTTGAGAGTTGCCCGACAAAAACCGCGGCGTTTAGCAACGTCGTGGTTAGGGCGAGAACGAGCGCTATAATTCCCCACCTTCCTGACATCCGTGCCTCTCCCTTCTACGTGGTTGAATTTGGCGACTTTCGTGCCAGACCAAAGGTCAACCAAGGCCGCCAACTGAGGCGGCCTTTAATCAATTGCAATTCACCGTATTTCCGAAGCGCTGGCAGGAGCGGCCGTTACTGAAAGTCGTTGTGTTACCGAATGTTTGAGAGCTTACCCCGTCGCTATAGGTAGTTGTGTTGCCGAAGTGCTGTGCCGAAGTCCCGTCGCTATACGTAGTCGTATTTCCAAACTGCTGAGCGCTGGTGCCGTCGCTAAACGTTGTGGTATTGCCGAAGCGCTGGGATGAACTGCCATCGGAGCAGTTCGTCGTATTGCCGAAGGTGGTGCAGGACTGTGCGTGTGCTGCCGTAATTATCGTTGCGAAGATAATTGCTGAAAAAAAGCGCATCCCCGATCCCCCTTGTTGAATAGAAGCTAGAATACACGCTTTCGGTGAATTAGGACACCCTGGATTCGAATAGCAAGCCCGCATGAGCACAGCGACATGCGGGATCGATAGACGAGAGATCGGCCCCGGATGTCGCTTTTGCTCATCCGGGCTACGCTTGCTTGCATCAAAGAGGGCGGGAAGAAGTTGAAAATGAAATATGGCTCCATCGAATATCAATACGCCGCGCCCATAGCCGGGAGTCTTGTAGAGGACGCCAAGTTCCGGCGCTGGGTATTGTCGAAGTCCAAATTTTCGAGCTCTTCTGACGCTCGTATTCTCCACAAGGAGATGCGAGCCCACCGGCAAAATTCAAAGGCGGAGTGGTGGAGGTTTTACTTCACTGAGGGGTGCCGTTGCCTTGGATGCAGCGGGAAGGAAACGGACATCCTAGCAATGTTTGAGGACGCTGCGTCTTCTCGAAGGTTCGCCATTCATTTTGAGATCAAACAGCCCAAGGACAAGTTCAAGGCTGATGGCGTTCAAGCGCGAGGCTATCCGTTGCGAGCAGAGTGCTGGGTGGACAAGCCGCCGCCGAAGGTGTTGCCGCATCACGCTGCTTCGACAGGGTTATTCTTCAGCGAAGCAAAGAGAGCTGAATACGCGCCGCACCTCGAGCATTTCCAAACGAAAATCACATTCGAAGAGATTGAACGAGAGTTTCCTCACTTGGCGGCATGGCGTCAGGAAAACGATTAGGGTGCTTAACCCGCGAGAGTCCTAGCGGGTAGGATGGGCGGAGCGCAGCGATACCCATCATCTCTCCATGGGCGCGGCAAGACGATGGGTTTCGCAAGGGCTCAACCCATCCTACGAGCTGCTTTCGCAAGCGGCGACGATGCAGTGATTTGCCCGACGGGCAAATCACTGAGGCTGCCTGGCGACTGGCCTGTCCAGCCCCATTTGAAAAAATATTTCTGTTTTTCCGAAATGCAAATCAGGCTATATGATTTGCCGTCCCGTCCCGAAAGAGGGGCGACACGCGATCGTCACGGCCGCGGGGCGGGATGCGGTGGACGCGGAGGCGCTGACAGACGAACGGCGCTGAAGCGGACGGCGAAGACGTGTGGTCCTGACACCCCGACGCTGGTGTCAAGTTCCTGAGAAGCAAGCTTCTCAGGGATGACGGTGGCAAAAGAGCCCGGTCGCCGGGGAGAGCACGAAATAAGCCGTAAACCATTGCGCGGGGAGTGCCGGGTGATTCCGGTGTGACCTGACTAACGCGTGTGCGCTCTACCACTATCATTGCACACGCGGCTATCGGGCGCATCGGGCGCCCGGCATTCCCTGCGCCCTCTGATGGAAGAGGGCGAGAATTTAATAGCAAGCCTCGGGCGAATCGCGCCGCGAGATCGCGAAGTCATGCCTCGAAGTCATGCACGGTGATCTCCCCTCCCTCCACGCGCTCTTGCGCGTGGCGGGGAGGGGTCGGGGGTGGGGGGTGGTGCAGCGAGTCGCTCTCGCAACGAGTTTGCTGAGGCACCCCCCACCCCCGACGCCTAAGAGCGAGCTTCGCTCGTCTCGACCCCACCGCTTCGCGGAGGGAGGGGAGGAGCTGTTCGCGATGGCGGTCTGTTTGAAAAATCGAATCGGCGTAGCCCTGATGGAGCGCCGCGCCCTCAGGCCAGCGTCATCGCGGCGATCGCGCCAGCATTTTTCCGATCGCCTGCCAGATCGCCGGTACGACAAGCAGCGCCACGCCCATGAAAACCAGCGTCGTCACCAGCGTATTGCTGAAGAATATCGCAAGCGAACCCCTCGACATCAGCATGGATTGGCGAAACGCATCTTCCGCCTTGTCGCCGATCACGATGGCGAGCACCATCGGCGCCAGGGGATAATGCAGCTTCTTGAACAAATATCCCAACACGCCAAATCCCATCATCATCACGACATCGAGATAGGAATTGGAAACCGAATAGGCGCCAACCGTGCAGATGATGACGATCAAAGGCGCAATGACGAAAAACGGCACGCGCATCAAGGCCGCGAACATCGGCACCGTGAGCAGCACGAGGATCACCGCGACGACATTGCCGAGGTACATCGAGGCGATCAAGCCCCAGACAAAATCCTTTTGCTCGATAAACAGCATCGGCCCGGGATTGAGACCCCAGATCATCAGGCCGCCCATCATGACGGCTGCGGTAGCGGAGCCGGGAATGCCGAGCGACAGCATCGGCAGCAGCGCGCTGGTGCCGGCGGCGTGATCGGCGGTTTCCGGCGCGATGATGCCTTCCGGCTCGCCCTTGCCGAAATTGGCGCGCCGCGACGACAGCCGTTTGGCGATGCCATAGCTCATGAACGACGCCGCGGTCGGACCGCCCGGCGTAATCCCCATCCAGCAGCCGATGGCGGCGCTGCGCAGCAGCACCCAGCCATAACGCGGCAGGCCAATGAGGGTGCGGAAAACCTCGCTCCATTCCACCTTGGAGGAAATCGCCTTGATGTGAAATTCGTCCTCCACCGCGATCAGCAATTCGCCGATGCCGAACAGGCCCATGACGGCGACCACGAAGTTGATGCCCTTGACCAGTTCATCGATGCCCATGGTGAGCCGCACGCTGCCGGAGACGGTGTCGATCCCGACCGCCGCCAGCGCAAAGCCGATCGCAAGCGACACCAGGGTCTTGACCGGCGGCGAGCCGCCCATGCCGACGAAGCTGGCAAACGCCAGGAAATAGACCGCGAAATATTCGGGCGGCCCGAAGGCGAGCGCCACTTTCGCGACCCAGGACGCCGACAGCGTGATGAGCACGACCCCGGCAAGCGCGCCAAAGGCGGCCGAGCCGAACGCCGTCGCCAGAGCCGTGGTCGGCCTGCCGTCGCGCGCCATGGGATAGCCGTCGAACGTGGTCGCGACCGAGGATGGTTCGCCGGGAATGTTGAACAGGATGGACGTCACCGAGCCGCCGAACAACGCGCCCCAATACATGCACGACAGCAGGATGATGGCCGACACCGGCTGCATGCCGAAAGTCAGCGGCAGCAGCAGCGATACCCCGTTGGGCGCGCCGAGGCCGGGCAGCACGCCGACCAGAATGCCGAGCATGACGCCGATCAGCATCAGGAAAATATGATTGCCGGAGAGCGCGATGCCAAAACCGTGCATCAGGGCTTCGAGATTTTCCAACGAAACCCCCTCAAAAACCAAGCGCGTAGCCGAGCGCGCCGCGCGGCAACGAAATCTGGAACGTCAACTCGAAGATCAGGTAGAGCGCCAGTGCCGTGCCGATCGCGGCGATCGTCGAGAACACCAGCGAGCCGCGCTTGTGCCAGACCAGCGCCCCGAAAATATAAAACGCCGAGGCGAGATACATTCCGATCAACGGAATGACGCCGACATAGACGGCGGCCGGGATGAAGAGTGCTGCCAGCCGCTTGAGCTCGGTTCCCCGCAGCATGACGTCGCGCGCCTGCAGCCATCCCTGCACGAGATTGAATATGCTGCCGCAGAGGATGATGAGGCCGACGATGAACGGAAAGGTACCGGCGTCGACGCCGTCGGCGCCCCAGCCGATGCCGTTGTCGAGGCTGGAGATGACGACGGCCAAGCCAAACGCGCCGGTGATCAAGGCCGTGCCGGCTTCCAGACTGCGTCCCGAGACCATCACGCGAACCTAGTTCGAGATCAGCCAGCCTTCATCGGCGGCAATCTTGCGGGTGCGCTCGATGTCCTCCTTGATGAATTTGCCGAACGACTCGCCGGTCAGGAACGTACTGACCTGCGAGCTCCGCTCGATATATTCCTTCCATTCCGGGGTGTCCTGAACCTTCTTCATCAGATCGACATAGAACGCGGCCTGTTCCGCGCTGACTTTTCCCGGCAGCCAAACCGTGCGCGGCTGTTCGAACTGCGGAATGTCGAGGCCGGATTCGACGCAGGTCGGGATATCGTGCCAGTTCTGCGTTTCGGTTACCTTCGGGCCGTCCGGAAGACGCTTCGGGCTGAAGGCGCAAAGCGGGCGCTGGGTGCTGCCCTTCCACTGCCCGATGCTTTCGCTGGGATTGTTGACATGGGAGTCGATGTGGCCGCCGGCCAGTTGCACCGCCGCTTCGGCGCCGCTCTTGAACGGGATGTAGGTGAACTTCACCTTCGCCGCCTTGTCGATCATGCGGGTGAGGGTTTCGTCGGTGTCCTTTGACTGCGCGCCGCCCATCTTGAAATCGCCGGGTGCCTTGGCGGCGACGGCCTTGAGGAAATCCGTCACGTTCTGGTAGGGCGCATCCTGCTTGACCCACAGCAGAAACTCGTCCTGCACCATCGCGGCAATCGGCGTCAGATCGGTATAGTTATAGGCGACCTTCGACACCATCGGCTGGGTCCAGGCATTGGAGGTGCCGAACACGATCTTGTAGGGATCGCCGGCCATCGCCTTGGTGTAGGTATAGCCTTCGGCGCCGCTGCCGCCGCCCTTGTTGGTGACGACGATGGACTGCTCGAGCAGCTTGTGTTTGGTGATGATGCTCTGCACCGCGCGCGCGAAATTATCCGTGCCGCCGCCCGGGCCCGCGGTGGCGATGAATTCGATCGGCTTGACCGGCTGCCATGCGGCGTTTGCGGCGCCCGACACGCAGCTTGCGAGACCAAAGGCGATCGCCGCGAGTTTCGGTGTTGCAGTCATGTTGTCCTCCCTTTGATTTTTTTGTTTTCGTCGAGTGGTCTTGTTTCCTGCGCTAACTGACCTTGTCCTTGACAGGGCTTGCTGCGGCAACGGCCCCTTCTTGCTGGAGCGTTGCAATTTCGTCGGCGTCGAAACCGTAGGCACTCAGGATCGCGGCGGTGTGCTCGCCATAGAGCGGAGCACCTGATCGCACCTTGCCGGGCGTCGCCGAGAATTTGATCGGCAATCCCAGCGTTTTGACCTTGCCGAGTGATGAATGCTCGACTTCGGTCACCATTTCGCGCGCGATCGTCTGGGGGTCGGCAAGCGCCTGAAGCATGTCGTTGACCGGCCCGCAGGGTACCCCGACCTCCTCAAGCGCAGCCAGCCAGTAGGCGGCAGGCTGGGTGCGAAAGCGCGCCGACAGCAAGGCTTCCAGTTCCTTCAGATGGGCCATCCGGTCGGCGCCGGCCGCAAACCGCGGGTCCCGCGAAAGTTCGGACGCGCCCAATACTTCGAGCGTGCGCAGCCAGTGTTTTTGATTGGCGCCACCGACCACGATCCACTTGTCGGAAGCCTCGAACGCCTGATAGGGAGCATTGAGCGGGTGGGCCGAGCCCATCGCTTTCGGCGCCACGCCGGTCGCGAGTGCAATCGCCGCCTGCCAATAGGTTTGAACAAGGGCTGCCTCGAACAGGGAGGTTTCCACCCATTGGCCCTTGCCGGTTTTCAGCCGGTGGGTATAGGCGGCGAGGATGCCCAGGGCTGCGAGAATGCCGGCGGTGATGTCGGACAGCGGCGCGCCGCATTTGACCGGCGGTCCGTCGGGCCTTTCACCGGTAAAGCTCATGATGCCGCTCATGGCCTGCGCCACCAGATCGAAGCCGCGGCGATGCTTGTAGGGGCCGGTGCGTCCGAAGCCGGACAGCGAGCAGTAGATCAGTGCAGGATGGTCCTTGGCTGTCGCCGCGTAGCCAAATCCGAGCCGGTCCATGACGCCGGGACCGAAGTTTTCCACCAGCACATCCGCCGATCCGATCAGCCGCCGCAGGACCTTGGCGCCGCCCGCTGTCTTCAGGTCCAGCGCAATGCCCTTCTTGTTGCGGTTCATCATCAGGAACGATGCGGCCTCGTCGCCGATCTTGGGAGGCACCATGTAGCGGGTGTCGTCGCCTGCCGGAATCTTCTCGATCTTGATGACCTCGGCACCCATGTCGGCGAGCATCAGCGTACAGGTCGGGCCTGCCATCACATGCGTCAGGTCGACGACTTTCAATCCGGTCAGGGGGCCCATGGTTCCTCCGAGATATTGTTGGTGACTACTCGCCGGTCCATTGCGGCGGGCGTTTATTGAGAAATGCATCCATGCCTTCGCGGAAATCCCGGCTCTGATAACACATCAGAATCAGTTCCTCGTCTTCGTGGACTTTCGGCTGGAGGCGGAGCAAGGCCTGCTTGGTGGAACGCAGCGTCAGCGGCGCATGGCTTGCGACGAGGCGCGCCAGTTCATCGGCCCGCCGATCAAGGGCGGCGCGGTCCTCCACCACTTCATTCAGCAGGCCGAGGCTGGTCGCTTCGGCGGCTTCGATCAGGCGCGCGGTAAAAATGATTTCCTTCAGGCGTGCCGCCCCGATCAATGCCGAGAGCCGGGCGAGGTTGGACATCGACAGGCAGTTGCCGAGCGTGCGTGCGATCGGGAATCCGAATTTCGCGGTCTTGACGCCGATGCGGATGTCGCAGCACGCCGCAATTCCGGCGCCGCCCCCGGCGCAAACCCCATTGATGGCGGCGATGATCGGCACCCGGCATTGCTCGAGCGTGCCCAGCACCTCATCGATCCTGGTCTCGTAATCGATGGCATCCTGCGGGGTTTTGAACGCGCGAAACTGATTGATGTCGGTCCCGGACGCGAAGGCTTTGTCGCCTGCGCCGGTCAGGATTAGCACCTTGAGGGCACGGTCCTTGCCCGCACTGGTGCAGATCTCCGCCAGCCGCCGATACATGTCGAACGTCAGCGAATTTCTCGCCTGCGGCCGGTTGAAGGTGATCCAGCCGACGCCGTCGCGGACCTCGTAAAGCAGGTCGGCTTCCACGGCTGTTGTTTCATTCATTTGTTTGCCGACTGCCTCGGGATAAGGAATTTCCGCAGAACCGATCAGTCAATTCTGAATGCAAAAATTGGCTTTTGCAATGGTATTTCGCTATTCGTCTGCGCATATGACGTGTTTTGCATTCAAAATGGATTGAACTGGGCGGCCGGAGAGGACAGCGCCATGTTGCACGACGAGGTGGTTTCGCGCCTCAGACACCTTTTGACGGAAGGCGAGATTGCGCCGGGCGCGAGGATACCGGAGCGGGAATTGTGCGCTTCGCTGGGCATATCGCGCACGCCGCTGCGCGAGGCCCTGAAGGTCCTGGCCGCCGAGGGGCTTGTCGTATTGTTGCCCAACCGCGGATCGCGCGCCGCGAAACTGACGCAGAAGGACGTCAAGGAACTGTTCGAAGTCTGCGAAGCGCTGGAAGCGATCGCCGGTGAATTGGCCTGCCCGCGTATTTCGGACGAGCAGCTTCGCGAAATCGGCGTGTTGCAGGCCAGCATGGCCGAGCACTATCGCGCCCGTGATCTGTTGTCCTATTATCGTTGCAACCGCCTGATCCATGAGAGCATCGTCCGCGCCGCCGACAACGCGGTACTCGCTGGATTTTACGAATCGATATCGGCGCGGATACGCCGGGCGCGATTCATCGCACCGATGTCCGCTGAACACTGGGCGCTTGCGGTTCAGGAGCATGAAGGAATCCTGAACGCGCTGCAGCGGCGGGATGCCAGCGGACTTGCGCATATTCTGCGGACCCACCTTCGACGCAAGCGCGAGGAAGTCGTGCAGGCCGGGTTCGCGGAGGCGAGGCACTCATGAAGCTCGGATGCTGGCGGTTAGCGATTCTATCACATGCGTAAGCGCAGCTTGGGATGAAAAAGCGCTCCAGGCTCCAAATGATGAGCCTTTCCACCCGGATTAGTTTCGATGCTCGCTCTGGTGAACCAGAAACGACCTGGCTTCCAGGAGATTGGGCGCGACACCAAGCCCTGGCGCGTCGGTCAGCGCGAAGCGGCCGTCGACAAGGGGTGGGAAGGGTTCGGCAAGCACAGCCTGGAGAGGGTTCTCCATGGCGTCATGCTCAAGTAGTCCGTCACCGCCGACCGCGGCCAGCACATGTGCGGCCGCGTGCAGACCGATACCGGAGTTGAGCCAGTGTGGGCAATAGCGACGGCCCGCAGCGATTGCTCGCCGCGCGACAGCGACGCAGCAAGAAATCCCGCCCCACTTGCAGATATCTGGCTGGATCACGCCGAGGTGACCGGCAGCGATCGCGGCATCGAACTCCTGAAAGCCAATCAGATTCTCGCCGCCTGCGAGCGGGATGCGGGAGAGCATGGCAAGCTCCGCCCAGTGCTCGGGCGGATCGTCAGCCGGGATCGGCTCTTCAATCCAATCCAGCGGAAATTGGCTGAACGCCTCGACCGAAGGCCGCGCGGTCGAGAGGTCCCAGCCCTGGTTGGCATCGATCATGAATCGCTCGCCGGACCTGAGGCCGGCAGCGATTTCGCGCACGTTTGCCAGATCGCTTTTCATATCGAAGGCAACCTTCAGCTTAAAGGCGCGGTATCCGCGCTCGCGACACATGGCGGCGTATTCGGGCGCACCCTTGGGATTGAGGTTGCTGGCATATGCCATCACTGGCTCGGGCTTCGCCGATCGGCCGAGAGTTTTCCAGAGCGGCAGCCCGGCCTTGCGCGCGGCGAGATCCGAGAGCGCAACCTCGATCCCGGCTATGCAGGCCGCGAATGGGCCCGGCTCGCCACTCTGAATGGCGTTGCGTCGCATGCGCTGGGTTAGATCGATCCAGGCTGCGGCAGGACTGGTCCAGGTGCGTCCAAGCGACATCGGCAAGATGACCGTCTCGAGCAGTCTCAACTTGCTCTCAGCTCCGGAAGGCGGGAAGTTTGCCCACACCTCGCCCCATCCAAAAGCCCCGTCCCGGTCCTCGATCCTGATCAGCAGAGCGTTGCGCGCGGGGATCGAGCCGAACGAGGTGACGATCGGCTCCCGGATGGCGGCTTTGTAATGAAAGACTTCGATCCGGGTTGGGGCGAGAGTGTCGTGTGGGGGTGTTTGCACGGTATGCCTCTCCGGGCCGGCGACTTGGTCGCCATCGGAGCGTAGAGGACATCGGCCAGCCGTATTGATCAAGCCCGAATTATGAGTACGCGCCCATGCCCGAACTGGATCAAAAGACGACATCTCGGGAATGACCGCCTCTGGCGCGAAGCGGACGTTCGCCGATAGCGTTGCACGCAACGGCGGCGCGCCATGCGTAGATCGTCGGCAATCGTGCCGGCTAGGCAGGCGGAAATTGGCTCGCGGGTAACGCCGCGCAATGGTCGTAGATGGCCGACGGCCGGGTGAACCACACCTTTTCCTTCTCTGGATGGCCGACGATGTGCTGCAACGCCTCGCGGAGCATGCGGATCCTGTAGGGCTGGCCGACGATCATCGTGTGCAATGCGATGGCGCATACGAGCGGCTGTCTTGCCGACTGGCGCAGCAGTTCTTCGAATTGACCAATGATGAAGTCACGGAATTCTTCCGGCGAGTGATGCCTCACCAGAATCTGCGGGCTGTCGTTGATCTCGATCGGGTACGGGACGCTCATGATTGGACCGGAGCGCGTCTTCATCCAGAGCGGCTGATCGTCGGCCGGCCAGTCCATCAGGAAATCGAACCCGGCCTCCTTCAGGAGGTCGGGCGTGTGGTGCGTGGACGCCATCCATGGCGCCATCCAGCCTCTCGGCGGCTTTCCGGATGCGCGCTCGATCGCGTCGCGAACCTCCTGCAGGAATCGCCTCTCGTCAGCTTCCCACATGTGGCTATGACGCTCCGCGTTGGTACGGCCGTGCCCAATGAATTCATCGCCGCGCGCTTTCAATGCGTCGACGATACGGGGCGCATAGTCGAAAACCGCCGTGTTGATCAGGTGAGCCGCCGGGAGGTTCAATTCATCGAACAATTCGAGGCAGCGCCAAACGCCAACCCTGTTGCCATAATCGCGCCAGGCGAATGTCCGGGGGTCTGGAGCCGCTCCTGCGACGGTCAAGAGATGACCTTCGCCCGCGCCGAACGCGAAGTGTTCGATGTTGAGGCCGAGATAGACCGCCAGCCGCTTCCCGTCTGGCCAGGAGTAGTCCGGGCGGTCAACGATCGGCGAATAAGCATAGCGATCATGATATGGAAGCTGCATATCGGTATTCCTGCTAAGCTTGGATCTGCGCGGCTGGCCCATTCCTGGGGCACCTGGTGACTGCAGAAGATCCAATGACGGTTGGTGCTGCCACAGTATTCGTCGTGACGGATATAGCCAAGAGCACTGAGCACTAGCGCGACGTGCTCGGCTTCACATTCGAATACGGAACTCCGACATTCGATGTGTGCCCGTGTCGGGACGAAGTTGCCTTGCACCTGCGGGTGCGCCCGGCCGCGCAATTTGGACGGGTGCCGCTACGGCCGAGACTAATCAGGATCAAATCCTGGATGGTCCACGCGCAAAGGGGTTTCGCGCATGGTACCGACTATCGGCGCCCTTCGGGAGCTTGCCTGCGTCGAATTTCACCGCTGCGCGCTTGCTGTCTGACTGAGGTGATTGCTCTTGGCCGAGAAAAAGCGTGGCCTCGAAGACCATGCCCGGCACCTGTTCGGCCGTTCCCGAGCACGAAGCCATCATGGCATTGAATCTCCCGGTAAGCTTTACGTCGACCTCGTCGATACCGAAAACAGTGGGTGGGCCTGCGGCGTGTCTTCTGGTCGCAAGCGCTGCGGTGATTCGGTCGTCGTCAATTTGGTATGAGCCGCTGTAGACGAATAGGCTGTCGCCCCCCGATATCCTGCCATTTGCAAGATGCACGATGCCGGTACCTTCGCCGCGCGAAGTCCTGAACCATGCAGCATATTTGCCGTCTTTGAGCATGGAAAAGCCCTCGCACAGAGAGAACTAACGTTTGGTGCTAACTAAAGGGCGATACAACCGGCCGCTACCAAGGCATCGTGCAATAGTTAACGATTTGGAAAAGGCGAGTTAGAAATTGTAGTCGCCTCCGACCTACAAGTGAGGAAATGGCGGAGCTTGGGCTCTTGGTATTGCGGTCGCGAGGATTTAACCGCATCCCTGGCCTGAAGGTCCCCGTCGGGCGCGAAGCGGACATGCGGCCGGCGCTCTCTTCAAGTTCGCGCGCGCTGATTCCTCAAGCCAGACCGTTTTGTCTTTTCGCGGCCGTGGTTGATTGGTGCGTGCGCGCTGTTCCACATACGAAATCCGCCGATAAAGGCATTGGCATTGTCGCCAGCCCGGCATCCTTTCGGCAGCTTGTTCAGGTGTACGAGATTTCCGCCGCCGATGACTACATCCTCGGGTTCGGTGGCCGCGACCAATCGTTCGATCACATCCTCAACGAGCTTCCGCCAGCGCTTTTTACCGACGCGTTCGAGGCCCCTTTCGCCAACGTAATCTTCAAATGTGCCCTTCTTGTAGGGCAAATGGCCGAGCTCCATCGGTTCGACAATGTCGTTCACGATCATCGCAGAGCCGAGTCCCGTTCCCAATCCCAGGAACAACATCCTTCCGCCCCGGTAGCTGCCGAGAGCCTGCATCGCCGCATCGTTGACGACCCTTACCGGCAGGCCGAATGCCGAAGCAAAATCGAACCCCGCCCAACCAGGTCCGAGATTGTGAGGCTCAGCGACGGGACGGCCGTGGAGAACCAGTCCGGGAAAGCCGACCGATACCACGTCGTAGGCCCAACCCTTCGCAAGTTTCTTAACGTCGGAGACCATTTGCCGCGCGGTCATTTTTGGTCCGGAAACGATCTCCCGCTTCTGCTTCTGGCCGCTGGCAAGTATTTTGACGTGAGTCCCACCGACGTCGACGGCAAGGATTTTCATACGTGAAGCTCGTTATCGGTCATCTGCATTGGCGGCAACAACTTGTGGGATCACATTTTAGGCTGCGCTCATTGTCTTTAGGCTGCGTTCATTGTCGAGGAACCTGCAAAATTTGAAAAAGTTCCGCCTGTGAGACAAACATTGGATAGGCCAAGAAGGGCAGATCATCGGCCCCTTTTTGAAGTCGTCCTATTTGTCGATGGCGGCATGGCTTGCTACGCCGGAAATTGAGTTAGCGGCGTTCGGCTTCTTCATGCACTCCACGCGCCCGAATAGCCGGCGCGCCCTCGGGAATGTCACCAACCCCTCGCGCGGTGGGGGATGTCGAACTCGCCGCCCTTGAACATATGAGACCAGTAGAGCCAGGGCAGCAGCTTGGTCTTCAGGAGCCACATGCTACGGCGGGGAACGCGCGGGTCGAGCGGGAAGCTCGGCGTCACCTTGCCGCCATAGGCGAACTCGGCGAGCACGATCTTGCCATAGGCAACGGTGAGCGGGCAGGACCCGTAGCCGTCATAGGCTTTTGGCAGCGGCGCGCCTTTCATGGCGGCGAGCAGATTGGCGACCACGATTGGCGCCTGTATGCGCACCGCCGCTGCAGTTTTGGTGTTTGGCGTGGAAGTCGCATCTCCGAGGGCGAAGATATTGGGATAGCGAACGTGCCTCAGGTTGGCGGGATCGACCTCGATCCAGCCGGCGGCATTCGCGAGCGGACTGGCTCTGACGACATCGAGGCCGGTCTGCGGCGGCACGACATGGATCATGTCGAAGCGCTTCTCGACCTCGGAGACCTTGCCGTCCGCGCCGGTCACGGAAAACAGCGCGGTCTTCGCAGACCCGTCGATCGCCTTGAGATTGTGCTTGTAGGCAACCTTGATGCCGTAACCGTCGACCGCTTTCTGTAGCGGCGGAACGAAAAGTGGCACGCCGAACAGGACGTCGCCCGCCAGGTTGAATTCGAGCGAGGCGGATGAAAGCCTGCGATTGCGCCGCAGGTAGTCGGCCATCAGATACATGATCTTCTGCGGCGCGCCGGCGCATTTGATTGGCATCGCCGGCTGCGTGAACAAAGCCTTGCCGACGCGAAAGCTCTTGATCAGCTGCCAGGTGTACTCGGCGGTGTCGGGCCGATAATTGCTGCAGACGCCATTGCGCCCCAGCGTTTCCGTCAGGCCCTCAATGGCGTCCCAATCGATCTTGAGGCCGGGGCAGGCGACCAGGAAGTCGTAGCGGACCTTCCGGCCGTCCGTCAGCCAGACCACGTTCTCTTCAGGATGAAAGCCTGCGGCCGCGGACCTGATCCATGTCACGCCCTTTGGGATCAGCTTTTCTTCGCGTCGTTCGGTCTGCTTGCGGCTGAAAACGCCGGCGCCGACCAGCGTCCAGCCCGGCTGGTACCAGTGAAGCTCCGACGGCTCGACAATAGCGATGTCGAGGCCCGGATCGTGGCGCTTCAATTCCGCCGCGACGGTGATGCCGGAGGCGCCGCCCCCGACAATCACGATGGCATGTTTCACCTTTGCGATGCCCGCCGCTCCTCGTTGCACCATGGCGTCCATGGAAGTCTCCTTCGTTGCCTGGTTGCCCCTTTTGTCACTTGCATTTTTTCATATATCAATATATCTAATTATATATCGATATCGAGCAAGGTCAAGGAGTCCCCATGAAACCAATTGCAGTCACAGCCAAGCTTGCCGTCGCGCCACAGCCGAAATTGTCGGACTTTCAAGAGTTTAGACAGTTTGGTTTTACGACCGTGGTCAACAACCGGCCTGACGGCGAAGAGCCAACCCAGCTCGGCTCGGCAGCTGAAGCGGAGGCCGCGCGCTCGGCTGGGCTCGGCTATGTCCACATTCCGGTGACGGCCACAGGCATGACCGAACAGGACGCCCGGCTTCTCAAGGAGACGATCGAGCAAGCGCCCGGGCCCGTCGTCGCGCACTGCAGGAGCGGCGCGCGCTCCTTCTACCTTTGGGTTCTCTCAGGTGATCTCGATCCGCTTTCCGACGAGGAACTGCTTGCCAAGGCGACGGAGCTCGGCGTCGACGCCAACGCCGCGCGGACCTGGCTTGCGGCACATCGCAACGGCTCTGGTGGAAATCACAAATGACCGAACCCGTGCTTGAACGTCCGGCGCCGGCCGTGGTGACCCGGCCACTGCTGATCGGCAGCCCTGCGCCGCGCTTTTCAACCCGCACCACCATGGGCAAGCGATCGCTGGACGATTACCGCGGGCGCTGGCTGGTGTTCTTTTCGCATCCGGCGGATTTCACGCCGGTCTGCACCAGCGAGTTCGTCGCCTTCTCGAAAGCCTACCAGCGCTTCCAGGCGCTGGGCTGCGATCTCCTGGCGCTCTCCGTCGACAGCCTGTACTCGCATATCGCCTGGGTGCGCTCGATCCACGAACGCTTCGATGTGACGGTGCCGTTCCCGATCACCGAGGATCCGTCGATGGCGATCGCCGCCGCCTACGGCATGATCCATCCGGACGCGGCCGACAGCTCTACCGTGCGGGCGACCTTTGTCATCGATCCTGACGGCCTGATCCGCGCCATGGTCTGGTATCCGATGTCGACCGGCCGTTCCGTCGAGGAAATTCTCCGTCTCGTCGAGGCGCTGCAGACCACCGACCGGGAAGCTGTGTCAACGCCCGAAGGCTGGCGGCGCGGCGATGCCGTGATCGAGCCGGCGCCGATCACCGTCGATGCCCTCAATGAATCAGGTGCGTCCGGCGACACGCTGGACTGGTATTACCGCCTGAGAAAACCGTGAGGGGGATGATGAACCAGATCACGCGCGTCAAACCCGACGTCAAAGGCTTTTTCGACCCGCGCACCTCGAGCATTCAGTACGTCGTCAGCGATCCCGCCACCAGGGCCTGCGCCATCATCGATCCGGTGCTCGACTTCGACGAGAAGTCGGGCGCGACTGGGACCGTCAACGCGGACGCCATCCTCGCCTATGTCGCCGAGAATGACCTGACGGTCGCATGGATTCTCGACACCCATCCGCACGCCGACCACTTCTCGGCCGCGCATTATCTGCACGGGAAGACGGGTGCGCCGACCGCGATCGGTGAGCATGTCGTCGACGTGCAGCGCCTTTGGAAGGGCATCTATAACTTGCCGGCGCTCCCATCTGACGGTTCGCAATGGGACTGTCTCTTCCAGCGTGGCGATCGCTTCAAGGTCGGCTCGCTCAACGCGCATGTGCTGTTCTCGCCCGGACACACGCTCGCCTCGATCACCTATGTGATCGGCGATGCAGCGTTCGTCCACGACACGCTGTTCATGCCGGATAGCGGCACGGCGCGCGCCGATTTTCCCGGCGGCAGCGCCAAGACGCTGTGGGCGTCGATCCAGGACATTCTCGCTCTTGCCGATGAGACCCGGGTCTTTACCGGTCACGATTATCAACCGTGCGGGCGCGAGCCGCGCTGGGAAAGCACGGTAGGCGACCAGAAGCGGCTGAACCCGCATCTGGTGGGCAAGAGCGAGGCGGAGTTCGTCGCTCTGCGCGAGGCCCGCGACCGGACGCTCCCGATGCCGAAGCTGATCCTGCATGCCCTGCAGGTGAACGTCCGCGGCGGCCGTCTTCCCGAGCCCGAGGACAATGGTGGACGCTATCTCAAATTTCCGCTCGATGCGCTTCCGGGCGCGGCCTGGGAGTGATCATGCGCCAACCAAAGAAACGCGAGTCCTGGGTCACGCGCGAAAAGGCCGAGGCCGCCAGCGCCTTCATGAAGAGCCTCGCCAATCCAAACCGGCTCCTGATCGCCTGCGCGCTGCTCGACGGCGAACGCTCGGTTGGCGATCTTGAGACTGATCTCGGTCTTCGCCAACCAAGCCTGTCGCAACAGCTCGCCGAGCTGCGTGAGAGCGGCATCGTCGAGGCGCGTCGCGAGGCCAAGCAGGTCTTCTACCGGATTTCCGATCAGCGAGCGGTCGCCCTGCTTGCGACGCTGCACCAGATTTTCTGTGGAGAGATGCCGGCCCACACGTCTGCCTTCCCGGCGCCACGAGCGACGCCGGCTCGCCAGAAGTTCACGGAAGCCGCCATGTTCGCCCGCGTCGAGCCAAGTGGCAGGGCGGCATGAGGGAAGGTTGATGCTTTCATTCCCGCCGGGCCCATGAAGGGAGCGCGACCATGATCGCGATGATCGGCGCCGCGCTGGCTTCCGGAGCGCTTGTCGGGTTTTCGCTTGGACTGGTCGGAGGCGGCGGTTCCATCCTGGCAACACCGCTGTTGCTCTACGTCGTGGGCGTGGCTCAGCCCCATGTCGCGATCGGCACCGGCGCACTTGCGGTTTCGGTGAATGCTTTCGCCAATCTCGCCGGCCATGCCCGTGCCGGAAACGTCCGCTGGCGATGTGCCGTCATCTTTGCCGTCGTCGGCACGCTCGGCGCCTTCGCCGGATCGAGCCTCGGCAAGCTCGTCGACGGCAATCGGCTGCTGTTTCTGTTCGGACTCATCATGGTCGCCGTTGGTGCGATGATGCTGCGGCCGCGCCGGGAAAATGCGGCGATCGAGCGGGAGGCAAATCTCGCAACCTGCCTGCTGACGGCGGCTGTCGCGTTCCTGGCCGGCATGGCGTCGGGATTCTTCGGCATCGGCGGCGGGTTCCTGATCGTGCCCTGTCTGATGCTGGCTACGCGCATGCCGATGATCAAGGCAGTGGGCTCCTCGCTACTGGCCGTGGGCAGCTTCGGGCTCGCCACGGCGATCAACTACTCGCTGTCTGGTCTGGTCGATTGGCGGATCGCCGGCGAGTTCATCGTCGGTGGCATCGTGGGCGGGCTCGCCGGCATGATGCTGGCCAATCGGCTGTCGCATGGCAAAGACACGCTGAAGCGCATCTTCGCGGTGCTGATCTTCGTCGTGGCCGCCTACGTCCTCTATCGCAGCGGACAAACGATGATGAGTTAGGATGCCGCCCTCGCTAGGTGAGAGTTGAAAAGTTCCATCGAACCCTCGGCCCCTGGCCCTTCATCTTCAAGCGCTATGAGCAAGCAACCGCGCCTGTCTGCACGCTCCATCCTGCTGTTCCGCATTCGGCATGTGCTGAAGTCGGGCGCTCTTTCTCCTTCCAAAGGCGCTTGGAGGTCTCGAAATATCTGGATCGATCGCGCTTCCAGATCGAATCCATCGATTCATTCCGTTGGTCGCTTACGACCGGCGACATTACTTCGCGCTTAGAGACGACACAGAGATGGAGTTGTCGCGAAGAATTCGACTGTTCGCGAGCTCCCTCGTATCCCAAAGGAGAATGGAATGTCTGTTGATACTGGACGACGGAATGCGCTTCTCGGTTTCAGCTCCGTAGCTCTCGGCGTAGCCGCCCTGGCCGCCGGGCCGGCTCGCGCCGAAGCAGGCAGCAGCGTGGTCCCGCAGGGCGCGCACGCGCTGCCTGAACTCATGGAGCGTCTCCGCAAGGCTCCTCGCCGGCGGGACTTCAAGACGGTGCCGATGATCCTCGATCACCCGGACCTGTGGGACGACACCGCGTTGAAACAAGTGATTGCCTATCGCGGTACGCCCAAACAGGTCTGGGATAGCACGGACATTGGAAGCCCCTGGATGAATCTCATGCGCAATTCGCTCAATGCGCAGGTGTTCTCGTTCGGGCATCGCGACTTCCTGGCTGTTTCGGCCACGCACGGCTCCGCGAACCTGGCGCTGTTCGACCAGGATATGTGGGACAAATACAGGCTCGCCGAGATGGCCGGCGGCGACTTCAAGACCAACACGCTGATCGTCCGCAAGGCCGCGCCGTCGGAGCTTTCCGACTTCGAGAACCCCAAGAGCGTGTTCGGGCCTGCCGGTAACACAATCCCGGCGCTGCAGAGCCGCGGCGTCGTGTTCATGGCCTGCCACAACGCGATCTGGGAAGTCACGGGAAAGCTGCTGGCAAAGGGCGTGAATCCCGATCGGCTCTCGCACGAGGCGATCGCTGCCGAGCTCACCAATCATCTCGTCGACGGCGTCGTGCTTACTCCGGGGGTCGTCGCGACGATCCCCGAGCTGCAGCAGGCCGGTTTCCACTACGCGAAATGAGGATCACCATGCACAACGGATCATTCCGCACCGCTCTCGCGGCGGCCGCCTTTTTGATGCCAATCCTGGCTACGCCGACCTTCGCCGCGCAGCCTGCTGCCGAGGCCGAAATCTTCCCACCCTGGCAGCACGGCAAGAACAACGATGCCACCAACCGCGGCTTCGAGTTCACGGTTCCCCAGGTCGACGACCTCGCCGATTTCCACGGCGACATCACCGATCCGAAGCTCGTGCTCTACGTCGGCGGCAACTATTTCTTCGCGATGGCACCGCTGGTTGCGGAGTTCGAGAAGGAACATCCCGACTACAAGGGGCGGATCTATTGGGAGACCATTCCGCCGGGGCTGCTCGTCAAGCAGATCGAGGCGGGTGGCACGATCACCTCGGGGAACATGACCTGGACGGCCAAGCCGGACGCCTACCTGGCTGGCCTCAAGAAGGTCGACGCGCTGATCGGCCAGGGTCTCCTCACCGACCACGCGGTGCCTTACGTCACCAATACGCTCACGATCATGGTGCCCAAAGGCAACCCCGCGCACGTGACCGGTCTGGCAGATCTAGGAAAACCCGATGTCCGTCTCGCCATGCCCAACCCCGAATTCGAGGGAATTGCGAGGCAGATCGAGGCGTCGCTGAAGAAGGCTGGCGGGCAGGCGCTCGCCGACGCGGTCTACAAGACCAAGGTGGCCGACGGCAGCACCATCCTCACCCATATCCACCATCGTCAGACGCCATTGTTTCTGATGCAAGGGCGTGCCGACGCGGGTGTCACATGGCAATCCGAAGCGATGTTCCAGGAGCAGGCGGGAAACCCGATCACCCACGTCGACTTCCCGGCCAACCAAAACACAACGGCCATATACGCCGGCGCGGTGGTGAAGGGCGCGCCCCATCCGGAGGCAGCGAAGCTCTGGCTTTCCTTCGTCCACTCCCCAGAGGCGCTGTCGATCTTCGAGCGCTACGGGTTCAAGCCTTACACCGGCAAGGCGCCCACCGACTGAATCGCGTGATTTCGCAGATAGGAGATAAACATGAACATGCATGCAACCACCCTCGACCGGATCGCCGAGCCAGCGCCCGCCATGACCGAGGCGCAACGCAACTGGCGCATTGCCGCCATCGCGTTGCTTTCGATCCGCGTCATCCAGGGCTTCATTTATTGGGGCGGCGGCTCGCGCCGTTTCATCTACGCACCTTCCAAGCTGGACCCAAGCGCGCCGAGCTGGATGGCGAACAAGTTCCAGACCGCGATGCCGGGCGCCTTGTTAGGCACCGATCATCTGATCAGCTTCCTGTTGACGCACTTTTACCTGCTTTATGCCGGCGTCATTCTGTTCAGCGCCGCTGAGCTTATCGTCGGAGCGATGCTCATGACGGGGCTGCTGACTCGCCTTACTGCGCTGTTCTCGATGGGATTCTCGGTACTGCTGATGCTGATGTTCGGCTGGCAGGGCGCCACCTGCATCGACGAGTGGACCATGGCGGCCTGTAATCTTGCGATGGGCGCGAGCCTGCTGCTCGCGGGCAGCGGCGCCTATTCGCTCGACAATGTCTTGCTTCATCGCAACCCCGCGCTGGCCGGAAAACAGTGGTTCCGCAGGGCTTCGGGCAGCCTTCCACTGCCCCAAACCGATGGCGGCTTCAGGACGCTGGCGTTGGCCGTGCTCGCATTCGTCGTGATCTTCGACGTCGGCACCTACAACTACTATCGCGGCTCGGTAGTGACGCCTTTCCACGGCGGACCGGTCAGCCCGACCAAGCATCACCTGACATTGAGTCAGGCGGAACTTCTGCCCGACGGCAGCGTGCGCTTCCACGTCTATCTCGATGCCGGCACGCCGGAGGCCCCAGCGCATGTGGTCGCGGCTGCCCTGCTCAATGGCGAAAAGCAACCGGTCGCCGATTGGAACGCAGCCCAATTGTCCAAACTGCCGAAGACGGACTTCGCGAACGACTATGCCTACAATAAGTTCGAGCCGGGCCCATATGGGATCCTGGCCAAAATGGGAGCCGCCGCCACGGTGACATTGCCCGTGCCTGCTTCCGGTACGACCGCCGGTGCGAGGTCCATACAGCTGACGGATGTAGACGGCCGGACCTTCTCCGCGACACTCGGCAGTAAGTGACTCCAGATGCGCGCAGGATGCCGCGGCACGGCATTCTGCGCGCATTACGCGGCTCACGATGACGACCCTCGAATAGCTTTTTTGATCGCCGTTGCCGAACGGAAGCGTGTTGCGGGCCTCATCCGTTTGATGCAAGGGGCTACGATGAACGTGATCGGGCAAAGGGTGCGGTGACCATCGACAGCAGCGCATCCGCCGCCCTGTTGCGGCAGCGCGCCACGTGCCGCACCACTTGGAAATCGCGTTCCGGCAGATTGAAACGCACCCGATGCAGCAGTCCCGCTTCCAGGCTGGGTGCCGCTACAGACGCCGAGATCGCCGTTGCGCCCAACCCTGCCTCGACAGCCGCACGCACCACTTCGTTGGACGGCAGCTCCAGCGCGATCCGCGATGCGCCGGAAGACACGCCAAAGCCTTGCAACGCCGCTTCGAATGTCGATCGGGTGCCGGATCCCGGTTCGCGCAGGACCCGGTCGGTTTCGATCAGCCTATCCGGCTCGAGTCGGTCAATCGCCGACCAAGCGTGCTCAGTGCCGACGACGATCACCAACTGGTCGCGTGCGACCTGCTCTTTCGTTAGCATCGGATCTTCGATCATCCCCTCGATGAAACCGATATCTGCAGCGCCCTCATGCACCGCGGCGGCAACCTGCGCCGTGTTACCGATGGTCAGGCGGATGTCGATGCCGGGATATTTGTTGCGGAACGCAACCAGGTGACGCGGCAGCCAGTAGCCGGCGATGGTTTGGCTGGCATGGACTGCGAGTGTCCCGCGCTTCAAGTCGCCCAGTTCCGATAGGACCAGTTCCGCTGCCTCGACGCGTGCCAGGACGGCGCGGGCTTCGACGAGGAACAGCGCGCCGGCCTCGGTCAGCTCGACGCCACGGCCGACACGGTGGAACAATGTCGCACCATGCCGCGCTTCCAGCGCCGCGATCGCGGCGCTGACGGCGGATTGAGCCAAATTGAGCACGGCCGCGGCGCGCGTGACGTGCTGACGTTCAGCAGCCGCGACGAAAACCCTTAGTTGCTCCAGCGTCATGTGTTTCGAATACATCGACAGCTCCGTCACGATGTGACGCGGACTCCACTTCCCTCTTGGCAAACGCAAACTTGAGAAATCCCTTATTCACGGTCGCCTTTGCTTGGCCGGCGCTTTTGGAGGCTGCCACGGCATTGACCTGGCTCTGGAGAACGCGGATACCTAGCGGATTGATCTCAACAGGCTGCCGTTGTTGGCGTAACGTCGTCGCGCAAGGACATGCGATCTCGACGACGCACCCAGGCCCCGGAACGATCGTGAATCGGAAGCCGTGCAACTTTGCAATCGCGACTACCAGATTCAGGCCAAGACCCAAGCCTGATGTGTGTCTCATGCTGTCGGAGCGGTAGAAACGCCTTAAGACGGCGTCGCGTTCGTGTTTGCTGATGCCGGAACCAGTATCTTTAACCCGCACGATGCTTTCGCCGTTGCCGCGAACTAATCCGATTTCCACCTGCCCGCCGGCCGGCGTAAATTTGACGGCGTTGTCGACGAGGTTGGCTACCGCCTCAATCAATAGATCCCGGTCACCATGCACGCTTGGTTCGTGCGGCGAGTGGATCCGGAGGGCAATACCCTTGTTTTCCGCTATCGGCTCGTACATGTCGCCCACCTCGCGTACCAGATCCGCCAGCGCGACTTCGCCAAAGCCGGCTGATCGCTGACCTTTCTCAATCTCCGCAAGCCGCAAAATGGCGGTAATGATCGATAGCGATTGATCGAGTCCCTTAATCGTTTTGTCTGCAACCGCTTGCAGCTGCTGCAGCGTCGTAGCGCTGGCGCGGCCGCGCTCAAGCGTCAGCCGCGCACGGGTGAGCGGCGTGCGCAGGTCATGCGCTATGTTGCTGCCGACGCCTGCAAGGGAGTGGACGAGAGTTTCCATCTCGTCGAGCATGCCATTGACGATTATCGCAAGTTTGGAGAAGGGCTCGTCGGTGTCACGATGCGGCAATCGTTCACGCAGATTGCCGGCGACGATGCGCTGGACCCGCTCGCTGACCTCAACGATACGTTTCCGGGCACGAGCGCTTAGCGCCACACCGACCGCAAGGCAAAGAAGCATGGCGAGAATCAGACCAAGCGCGAGCGCCCGACCAACGACGCGTGCGATCTCCTCGACTTCATCGACATTTCGCCCAATCACCAGCGCGTTGCCATCAGCCAAAGTCCGCGCGATCAGGCGGACCGTCTGTCTCTCCGGACCGCTTTCATCTAACCGGTCGACGACAGCGGTCTGTGCCGCATTATCGGTCTTAACATCGCTTGGCAGGCTTTCCAGGTTGCCTGCGATCCTGCGGTAAGATACCCAAATCATCCAACCCTGAGGCGAAATCGGCGGGGTGAACGGAGGGATCGTCGCATGACGCGGAAGCCAATTTGTCAGGCAGGAGCGGATCACGCCGCGACGGTCGCCTCGCTCTTGAACGCGGCATCGATGTCGCGGATGCCGATGACGCCGATCAGACTGTGGTTGTCGATGACAGGCAGATGGCGGATGTGGTTCTTGTTCATGAGATGACGAACGTGTTCGAGCGTATCGACCGAACCACAGGACACCAGTTGCGGCACTGAAATCAATTGCGAAACCTTCAGATTAGCGCCGGCCGCGCCGTGTTCGGCAATTGCGCGGACGACGTCGCGTTCCGTAAGCATACCGACCGCGGTATTGCCTTCGGTTCGGACGACATCGTTGACCACAAGCGCGCTTATATGATTGGCGCGCATCAATTGGGCGGCAATGGCGACGGTCTCGTTCATTCGAACCGTCGCAACGCGGGCCGGTTTCTTACACAGGATGTCTCCAACTTGCATCGCAACCTCCTTGAGATGAGCCGCTCACAGGTTAGATTCTAACCTGAGATTGGTACGCATTATCCGACATCCGCCGGCGCCGAACTGCGGACAGAAGCAACGTCAAAACGAGCGCACAGATGGCTATGCTGATCCCAGGCAAATAATTGTGAAACTGGAAAAGATCGCTCGCCAGTGGCGAAAACGGATATTGAAAATTCAATTGCCACTCGACGGGCGCTCCAAGAGCAGCGTCAGAATTATTCACGTCCGCACGCTGAACTCTGTCCACCATCGACATCCGGCCGAAAGCAACGGATGCTGCGGACAGGAGTCCCGCTATGGAAACGAAAGCGACGCGAGATTTCCACTTGTGCATAGCGATGCGTGACCCGGATGATGCGTACCGCCGTGTGCAGGTTCAACCTTAAGGCAGTCTTAAGGACACGTTGAGTGCGCGCACGCCGCAGCTCGTCATACAGACACGCACCCGGCCGTGAACAAAGGCGCGTCCCGATTGACGCGGTACCATGCCCTCGTTGGCGAGAATTTTAGAGTTCCATCGAAACCTCGGCCCGAAGGCCAGTTCGATCGGTTCTGTTTTTCAGCGTCAGGCTTGCATTGAGCCGCCGGAGCGCAAGCTCGACGATGGCGAGCCCAAGGCCGCTGCCTGATGCGCTCCTGTGCCGGCCGCGAAAAAACCGATTTGCAACATGAGATAGTTCCTCGTCAGGAATGCCTGGCCCTTCATCTTCAAGCGCTATCAACAGGCGTCCGCTGCCCTTCTGCACGCTCCATCTTGCAGTTCCGCCGTTCGGCATGTGCTGAAGTGCGTTCTCGAAGAGATTGCGCAGTGCTACCGTCAAAAGCTCCAGATTGGTGCGGAGGGAGGTTTGATGCAGCGCAGGGTCCAGAACGACGCGGATCTGGTCCGATGTCGGGTGGAGCGCTGCCGCGACATCTTCAAGCATCTGTCCGACATTGACGTGATCGTTGCGCTCGGTATCGGCGCGGGCGTCTAGCCTGGCGACCGCCAGCAATTGGCGGACCAGCCGCGAGGTGCGGTCGACAGAAATGAGAATTTGCTGCAAGGCCCCGGCCTTGATGGCTGGATCAGCCGCGGTCATTGCGATCTGTGCCTGAGTCTTTAGGCCGGCAAGCGGTGTTCGCAACTCGTGAGCCGCAAACGCCGTCACCTCGCGCTCGTGCCGTCGGGCCGCGTCGACTTTATCGAACAGCTTGTTGAGGGCATCCACGACAGGCCGGATTTCCTGCGGCGCATGCCGGGCATCGATCGCGCGCATATCTTCTGCATCGCGATTTTGCAGTTCCTCAGCCATATTCTGCAGAGGGCGTAACCCGCGCCCGAGACTGGTCCAGATCAACAGGCCGAGCAGGGGGATGATGAGCAATGTTGGTGCCAGCAGTCCCTTGATGAGGTCGGTGACGAGACGCTCGCGCAAACCCAGCCGGTCGCCGACCATCACGCGAATGCCCTTCGTCGCGTCTTCGACAGCGTAGACCCGCCACGTTTCGCCGTCGACCTCTCGGTCCGAGAAGCCATTCGGGTGATCGCTCAACCTCTCATTGGGAGCTCCGCTGGAACGCGCGACAAGGCTGCCGTCGAGCGACCATATCTGACAAGAGAGCTGCCGTTCATAGCTCGCCTGTTCGGGAACGACAGCGGGGTCAGCCGGCGCATGATGTGATGCTGTGCCGTCGCTGTTCGTGACCAGGGACTGGACCATGCGCGCGGCTTCCTGCAGCCGCGTATCAAGAACGTGTTCCACTTCATTCTTCGTCTGGACATAGATCCATGTCGCGGCACACAACCAGATCAGCCCGGTCGTAGCGACGAGGATGGCGAACAGTCGGGTGCGAAGCGAGGTCATCGATTGGGGGCCCTCATGCGGTAGCCATGTCCACGCACCGTCTCGATCATCTTGCGGCCGATTTTGTTGCGCAGGTTGTGGATGTGGACTTCCACGGCGTTGCTTTCGACCTCTTCCTGCCATCCATAGAGGCGCGATTCCAGGTCGTCTTTCGAGCGCACGATCGCAGGGCGTTCCATCAACGCGGAGAGAATCGCGAATTCGCGGCGGGACAGGTTGACCGGGATGTCGTTCGAGGTCGCGGTAAGGGTGGCCGGATCAAGGACAATTCCATTATAGGCGAGATGCGGCGCGGCGCGTCCGGTCTGGCGCCGGGCGATCGCGCGCACCCGTGCGGCGAGTTCGTCGAGGTCGAACGGTTTGCCGAGATAATCGTCCGCGCCGGTGTCGAGCCCCTTGATCCGGTCGCGGACCTCATCGAGCGCGGTGAGCAGTAATACCGGAGTTTTGTTTCCACCTCTTCGAAGGTCCGCAAGTACCTCGAGGCCCGATCCATCGGGAAGCATCAGGTCGAGCACGACGGCATCGAAGGTGCTTGCCGCAAGCGCCGCGCAGGCGTCGGCACAGGTCGCGACCGCGTCGACCGTCGCGCCCGAGAGGCCGAGCCCCACTTTCAATCCGTCCGATAGAACCGGATCATCTTCCACGACAAGGATGCGCATCACGATTTTCTCATCGCACCGGCATTCGGCGTCTCGCTTAAGGCTGCCTTAAGGTTCACCCCGGACATGGCGGTACACATCATCGGGGTCAAGCGCCGCCATGCCAAGGATTCATCTGCAGCGGGTCGTTGTTTTCCTGCTCGCACTTTTCATATCCGCGCCGGTTTCGGCACAGTCAGGCAATCCGCCGCCTGCGGATCAAGTGTTTTCCTTGACCGCCAACCGCTCGACCGAAGGCGGCGGATTGCAGCTCGACTGGCGCATCGCGCCGGGCAACTATCTCTACCGCGACAAAATTGCCGTGAAAACCGCCACCGGGGCCGCCGTCGCTGTGTCAACGCCCTCGGGACAGATCAAGGACGATCCGACATTCGGAACGACGGAGATCTATCACGACCATGTCCAAGCCGAAGTCGCCGGCAGCGATCTGCCGACTGCGGGGCAGGTCGTCGTGATTTATCAAGGCTGCGCCGAGCGCGGCATCTGCTATCCGCCTGTCAGGAAAAGCATCGATTTGGCCACGCTGGCGATGATGAGCGGCGCAAAGGCCGATCCGTTAAATGATATCGAGGTGGCCGTCCCGAGTGAATCCCGTATGGGTTCGCAAGCAAATATTGCAAGCCCTGACAACATTGCATCCGCGGCCACCCGCCTCCTGAGCGGTCGCATCCTCGGGATGCTCGCGGCCTTCTTCGGATTCGGTCTGCTGCTGTCTTTCACGCCCTGCGTGTTCCCGATGATCCCGATCCTGTCGGGCATGCTGGCGCGCTCGGGCGAGCATCTTTCGGCGAGGCGCGGCTTTACCCTGTCCGGCGCTTATGTGCTCGCCATGGCGCTGGCCTATGCGGCGCTTGGGGTTGCTGCCGCATGGTCGGGGCAAAACCTTCAGATCGCGCTGCAAACGCCCATCGCACTCGGTGTGATCAGTCTTGTCTTTGTTGCTCTCGCGTCGTCCATGTTCGGGCTCTACGACCTTCAGCTTCCGGCGAGTTGGGCGGCGCGGTTGTCCACCGGGGCGGCCGCCAAACGAGGATCAGTCGGCGGCGCAGCGTTGCTTGGTTTCGGCTCGGCGCTGATCGTCGGACCATGCGTGACGCCGCCGCTCGCGGCTGGCCTGCTCTATGTGGCGCAGACCGGCGATCTTGCGCGCGGTGCGGCGGCGCTGTTCGCGCTGGGGCTGGGCATGGGCGTGCCGTTGCTGGCCTTCGGCACGTTCGGAGCCGGCCTGCTGCCGAAGTCGGGCCCGTGGCTTGCCCGCATCAAGCATGTCTTCGGATTCGTCTTCATCGCCATGGCGGTCTGGATGATCTCCCGCGTCATGCCCGAATGGCTGACATTGGAACTTTGGGGCGTGTACCTGATTGGCGTTGGCCTGTATCTCGGCGCAACGTCGGTGTTGTCGAAGGAATTCTGGTGCCGTTGCCGTGTCGGTCCGGAAACGCTGGGAGCGATCGTACTCGCCTGCGGTGCGCTGTTCCTGTTCGGGTCCTTTTCCGGAAACGATCTGCTGCGCTCGCTGCCGATTTTCAATTCATTCGGGAGCAATGATGAGGTCGCGGGGAAGGAATTCCAGACCGTAACTTCGCTGGCAACATTCAATGCCGCCATGGCGATGGCGCGCCCTACGGGCAAGCCGGTGCTGCTCGATTTCTCGGCGAACTGGTGCGTTGAATGCAAGATCATCGACCGCAATGTTTTGGGCAATCAGACGGTGCGGGAGCGGATGCGCGACGTCGTCCTGATCCGCGCCGACGTGACGAATTATAACGACGACAACCGCGCGCTGATGCAGCGCTTCAATGTCGTCGGTCCGCCGACCATGATCTTCCTCGATCCCCAGGCGGGCCAGGAAATCCCGCAGACGCGCACTGTCGGTCCGGTCGATGCAGACACCTTCATCAGCAGGATCGCGAGTGCCCGCGGCCCGTGACACGTCAAATTCCAATCGCGCCGATATCATCCCATCAGGAGAGAGTGATCATGACCACAATGACGATGCCGACATCGCGGCCGGCCGTGCTGCTGCGCCGAATTCTTATCTCGATCGCGCTCTTTGTCGCGACGGGCGCTCAACCCGTTTGCGCGGACGACGCCGACACCACGCGCGACGCCATCCTCAACGATCCGGCAGCTCCGGTCGCGGGCAATCCCAAAGGCGACCTGACGATCGTTGCATTCTTCGATTACAACTGTCCGTTCTGCAAGAAGGCGGAGCCAAATCTCGATCGAGTGGTGAAAACCGACGGCAAAATTCGTCTCGTCTATAAAGACTGGCCGATCCTGAGCGAAGCATCCATCAGGGGCGCCCAACTCGTTTTGGCCGCAAAGTACCAGGGCAAGTATGACGTCGCCCACCAGGCCCTGATGAATATACCCGGAACGAAAATCTCGGCGGAGCAGATGCGCGAAGCCATCAAGGCTTCGGGCATCGACATGGACCGCATGGATGCCGACCTCGCAGCGCACGCTGACGAGATTACCGCTCTGCTTCGCCGCAATCTCGCGCAGGCGGATACGCTTGGGTTGCAGGGGACACCGGCATACCTCGTCGGACAATACAAGGTTACGTCGGCGCTGAACTACGACGGGTTCAAGAAGGCCGTGGCAGACGCGCGTGCGCTTGCGGCAAAGCGCTGAAATATGCGCGCTATGCGGCAGCGATAACGAACGAGAACGGAAATGATTTGCAAGTTACCCGCGGTGTGGAGAGCATTGCTGCTGACCGCTGTCCTGCCTGCTGCCTTGGCAGCCTGCACGACCGACTCGACCCCAGCACCAATGGCGATGATGCGCATGGCCGATCCCGATGCGGTCCAACGCTACGCGGTTCCCCCAGGTGAGAAGTTCGAGGTCGACGCCGTCGACCTCTCGGAGATGGATCCGAAGAATCTTCGACAACTGGTAGATTACCGCACGACACAGCCGCCGGGTACGGTCGTCGTTGATCCGCACAAACGTTTTCTCTATCTTGTGATGGAAAATGGCAAGGCCGTGCGGTACGGCGTCGGCGTCGGCAAGGCCGGACTGGAGTTCAGCGGCACCGCGACCATTCAAGACAAAAAGGAGTGGCCGCACTGGACACCTACGCAGGACATGATGCGCCGTGAACCGGCTCGCTATCAGCCATGGGCGAAAGGTATGGACGGCGGAGCAAAGAATCCGCTCGGTGCCCGTGCGCTGTATCTCTTCAAAGATGGAAAGGATACGCTCTATCGCATTCATGGGACGACAGAACCGTCGAGCATTGGGAAGGCTGTATCTTCCGGTTGCATCCGCATGTTGAATCAGGACGTGATCGACCTTTATAACCGACTCCCCAAAGGCGCGAAGGTCGTTGTCATGTAAAACGCCCTCGATCGCCCGACTTTCAATTCTTCAAACTGATCTGCTTCAGGATCGTGATCTTGCGATCCGCAATGCCTTCGAGAAGCACTATCTTGCCGCCCTGATTGTGTGAATCGAAGGCGACGGGAACGCCCATTACATTGGTGAATTCGACTTTCTTCAACGCGTCGCGGATGGCGACAGGATCAGTGCTGCCGGCATCCTTGATGGCTTTGACCAGAAGGCGCATGGCATCGTATCCCGCCCAGGTCTGAAGCACAGGCGTCGAATGATGACGCCTTTCGACCTCTGCCGCAAAAGCCTTGTTGGCGGGGGTGTCGACCAGATCGCTGTAAGTCCAGGCGGTGATCGAGCCTTCCATTCCGCCGGCCTTTATGATTTGCGCGTTATTGCCGCCGGGATCGAAGCGGCCGATGTAGGGGATCTTGACCCCGAGCTGCATCGCATTGCGCAGGAAATTGAGCTGGTCGCCGGCGAGCTGAAACAGCGCGATGGCGTCCGGGTGGTTCTGATGGATTCTGGTCAGAAGCGGGGTGAAATCGGGGTAGTTCTGCGGGTGGAAGTCGGTCGAGATGATGTCGAGACCATTCTTCTTGGCTACCGTGGCGAATGCCCCGGCGCCGCCGCGACCGAAATCGCTGTCCTCGCCGAGCACCGCAATTCGCTTGAACTTCGCGCCCTGCTCCTTGAGGTAGAGGCCGAGCGCTTCCATCATGTCGTCGTCGGAAGGATTGATCCGGAAGATCCAGTCGTTGCCGCCGACGCCCGAAAGGTCGGTGATCTTCGGACTGGAGGCGATGCCTTCGACCATGGGAATTTTCGCCGTTGCAATCAGCGGCATCGTCGCCAACGTCGCGGAACTGCAGTGCGCGCCGAGCATCGCCACGACCTTGGCCTCGATTAGCTTGTTGGCGACGTTGACGGCCTCGGAAGGATTGCAGCGATTGTCGTAGGCAAGAAGCTCCACCTTTTTGCCGAGCACGCCGCCATTGGCGTTGATTTCATCGAGCGCGATCTCGAAGCCCCAGCGTTGCCACATCGCCGGCGCCGCCGCGGGACCCGTATCGGGAACGCTCGCTCCGATGACAATGTTTTGCGCACTGGCCGCCATCGGCAGCGCTAATGACAACCCGATCGCTGCAGCGAATGCTTTTATCGACATGACTGACGCCTTTCTGAATTGGTTCATATGTGTCTCAACGCAAGAAATGTGCCTTGTGGTGGAAGTTCACTTCCGAAGGACATTTATCGTCCGTTCGCGCGTGACCCGGCGTCGATGTCGCAGAATCTGATTGATCGTTCCGGTTATCGTAACATCGTTCCGAAAGATTAGAGAGGTACCCCTTGCGCTGTCAAGCAAACCAGCCTTATCCCATCGTTTACAGGGCCGCGGAATCTCGCGGATATTGACTTTCCCGGCTGAAGCCGCATAGCTAATCTATCGAAACACTGTTCCTTCTATTGGAATATGCGATGGGTGCGGAAAGCCAGTCAGTCGCGCGCGCAATCGGCATCCTGGAATTGCTCGCGGAACAGGGCACGCTCGGTGTCAGGGACATCGCCCGCCGCATGGAGCTGTCGCCGACCATCGTTCATCGGCTGCTGAGCACGCTCGCTTCAGCCGGCTATGCCGAGCGTTCTTCGGACACGCAAAAATATCGGATCGGATATCGTGCCTATCGCATCGGATGCTCGTTTCTGGCGCATAATGATCTCGACCGCGCCAGCACGCCGGAACTGGTTGCGCTGGCGGAAAATCATCAGGTCAACAGCTTCCTTGGTGTGCTGCGCGACCATGCCGTTGTCTATCTGAAGGTGGTCAAGAGCAACGGTCCCATCGTCATCAATAACGCGGCGGGTTCGCTGGCGTTGCCGCATTCGACCGCGTTCGGAAAGGTGTTGCTCGCAGCCCTTCCCGACAAGCAGGTCGCGGAGGTGATGGGGCGCGAACCCTACAAAAGGCTGACCAAGAAGACGAAAACCTCGTTGCGGTCGCTTCTCACCGAGTTGCGTGAGGTGCGGCTGTCGGGGATCGCGATTTCGGACGAGGAAAACCTCAACAACGTCTATTCGGTCGGCGCCGCCGTGCGGGATTCGAGCGGGGCGGTCATTGCCTCGCTGAGCGGTGCCGTCCCGCGCCAGGGCCTCACCAAGCGCGATATCGATCATTTGTGCAGCGTGGTGAAGGACGCGGCAGACAGCGTCTCGCGCAAAATGGGCGCCCCGCCTGAGTCAATCGCAGGGTCCCGTTAGCTACCTTTCAGCGCGTTGAGCGCCATTTGGAGGTGCTTCGGTTCGGTCGTGCCCGACGCGACAATTTCGTCGATACCAACGGACTCGTAAGCTGCGAGCGCTGCTTTGACCTGGGTGGGGGTGCCGCTGGCGCTGTGGCGCATCAGCACATCGTCATTGACCAGCGTATTCACCGTAGCCCAGTCCTCGCGGGCGTAGGCCGCCGTGAGTGCCGCCTGGTCGAGCGTCGTGCCCGCGAGCTCCAGGTTGCGCGCGTGGTGCTGGCCCCGCAGGACGAAGCCAAGCGTGCGGCGGAGGCGGTTGCGCGCAACCGCTTCATCGTCATCGGTCGAGACATAGACCAGCGCGGATTTCTTGATCCGCCGCCCAGCAACCTCTTCGCCTTTGCGCACAAGGTCCAGCGTCCAGCGGACAAAGGCCGGCGAGGTCGCGGCGCTGATCAGGACACCATCGGCGGCGGCTCCGGCGAGCTCGAGCATCTGCGGACCGGAGGCGGCGAGGTAGATCGGAATGTCGCGGGCGCCGGTGGCCAGGCGCCGGCCCGACACGTGGAAGCGTTCGCCTTTGAAATTGACCGTCTCGCCGCTCAACAAGGCGCGCGACAGGGCGATGGCCTCGCGCAGAGTGCCGAGCGGGTGCTCTGCGCTCAGGCCCGCGGCTTCGAGATCGCGCGGCGCGCCGACGCCGAAGCAGAGCTTGACCCGGCCTGGAAAATATTCATCCAGCGTGGCGGCCGCCATCGTTGCGTAAAGCGGGTGCACCGAATAGGGGCTCATCGCCATGAGCGCGACGCCGACCCTGCGGGTCCCGGCCAGCACCAGAGCCGACGTCGAGATCGGCTCACGCTGGAACAGATGCGAGGCCAGCCACATCGTCGAAGCGCCGCCGGCATCGGCAATGCCGGCCATGGCCTGCAGCGAATCGGGCGTTTCGCTTCCGTCGCATGAAACTCCGAATTCACTAGCCATAAAGGGACCTTCTCGCGTCAGACACCACAACGTCACAAAGAGAGCAAAACAAGATCCCGGTCCTGATTCGATCAGGACCGGTCTTGCTCCGGTAACTCTTACACAATCTTGGGCCTGATCTCTTCTGCGAAAAACTGCATTTGATCGAGGAGTTCCTCGATATCGTTCGCGGCGAAGTAGAGGCCGAGCAGATGCGTCACGCCGGCGTCCTTGAGCTTGTGCGCCTTCTCGACAACCGCATCCACGTTGCCGATCAGGTTAATATCCTCCATCGCCAGGTTCGCCTGACCCTTCAGGGTCGATTTCGAAAGCGACAGCAGGTGCTTGTGCATCTGGCTCTGCTTGTAGCGGGCGACCGCGGCTTCATGATTCTTGCCGGCATGGACGATGTATTGCGGCGCTACCGCGATTTGCGACGGATCGCGTCCGGCGGCAACGGTCATCTCTCTAAGCTGGTTGACCATGCCCTTGAGCCGGTCGGCAGGCATCCCGGCCGGGATCCAGCCGTCGGCGCCTTCCGCCACGCGACGGATGTGATTCTCGTTGTTGCCGCCGAAATAGATCGGAAGCCGCTCCTGCTTGGGCTTCGGAAAGAATTCGACGTCCTTGTACTTGTAGTATTTGCCGTCGAACGAGGCGTTGCGTTCCTTGAACAGCACTTGCAGGGCGCGGACGCCTTCCTCGACCATGTCGCCGCGATGGACGCCGCCTTCCGGGCGCAGCGCATCGAATTCCTCGCGATAGGCGCCGACGCCGACGCCGATCTCGAGCCGGCCGCCGCTGAAATGGTCCAGCGTTGCGATCTGCTTCGCAAGCACGACGATGTCCCTGCGCATCGGCAACACCAGAATGCCGGTGCCGAACCGCAGCGTCGTGGTATTCGCGGCAATGAAGGCATAGGTCATCAGCGGTTCCCAGAACCGCGGCGGCACCGGAAATTCCTCGCGCACATAGTGCTGGGTGGTCATATGGTCGTTGCCCCAGACCGAGTGATAGCCCAGCCGCTCGGCATGTTGTGCAATCCGGATCAAGGTCTCCGGGTTCGAAAACGGGATCGGATACGTCAGACCTTCCATTCCGGTCGGCAACCCCGCGCTCACAATCAGTCCCATCGTTCGCTCCTTTGTTGGGCACCGAGTGCCCGCATGTTGTTTGTCAATTCAGTCTCGGGCGCGACGACTGCGTCGCGCCGCTTTGGTTGCATCGTGATCGACCGAGCAGTCCTCGCGGAGGATGACGCCGTAATCGCTGGCCGCGGCCCCGACCGAAACCATGCCTAATCGGACGTCCTCGGCCACCATCTCAGGTGCGCGCTCGAAGGGATCGCCCAGGCCGCCGCCGCCTGGCATCTCGATCAGGACGGTTTCGTGCTTCGGAATGGTTTGCTGGCCCTTGCTCCTCAGCGCCTTTCCAGACACCCCGAGCGACAATACACCCGGCTTGCCTGCGCTGCCGCCGCTACGTCCGCGCGCAGGATAAATCACACGATCGTAGTTGGCACTGATGGCGAACGGCGCGTCGTCCAGCGTGGCCACTTCCATGATCTGGCCGAGGCCGCCGCGATATTTGCCGGGACCGCCCGAATCCATCCTGTATTCCTTGCGACGAACCAGCAGCGGCGACATGGCTTCGGTTACCTCGACCGGAACATTGCGCACGCCGCTGGGGAACGCCGTCGCGGACAGGCCGTCCTTGCCGGGGCGGGCGCCGGTGCCGCCCGAATGGAACGACATGATGTTGAACACCCTCGCGCGCATCATCTCGGTGGATTCGGCATCGATCTGGCCGGACCCTCCGAACGCGAACAGGTTCCACAGGCAGGAGGTGCCTTCGGCGGGCACCTGGTCCTGCAGAGCCCGGTCCAGGCAGCCGATCACGAGGTCGGGCAGCATCTGGCCCATGACGTGGCGGGTCGCGACGGGCAGCGGGTGCTTGGCATTGAGGATGCAGTTCTCGGGCGCGTGCATGCGGAGCAGCGCCAGTGAGCCCTCGTTGTTCGGAACCTTGGGTGCGATGATGCATTTGATGCCGAAGCTGGCGTAAGCCTCGGTGTAGCAGAAGGGAACGTTGATGCCGAAGGAAGAGGGCGCCGACGTGCCGCTGAAATCGACGTCGATTCCGTCCTCGCCGATGGTCATGGCCGCGACCAGGTCGACCGGTCTGTCGTAGCCGTCGACGCGCATGCTGTTTCGGAAGACGCCCTTGGGGAGATTGCGGATCGCCTCCAGCGTCGCGACCCGGGATCGCTTGAGAATATGATCGCCGAGCAGGTCGAGAGTCTCGATACCGAATTCGTCCATCATCCTGATCAGCTGCCGGCTGCCGACGTCGTTGCAGCCCGCGAGCGAATAGATGTCGCCGACGACCTGGAGCGGCTCCCGGACATTCGCCCTGACGATGTCGATCAGGGTGTCGTTGGTCCCCGCGGCGCTGGCAAAGCGCATGATGGGAACGTAGAGCCCCTCCTCGTAAATCTGGCGGGCGTCGGGACCCATGCCGCGTCCGCCGATATCGATGACGTGGCATGTGCTGGCGAACAGCGCGATCATCCGCTGTTCCCGGAACACCGGCGTCACGACGGTGAAATCGTGCAGGTGACCGGTTCCCTTCCACGGGTCGTTGGTGATGAAGATGTCGCCCGGCCGCATCGTGGCGGCCGGAAACTTGTCGAGAAAATGCACGACCGCACGCGCCATCGAGTTGACGTGACCGGGTGTGCCGGTGATGGCTTGCGCGAGCATCTGGCCGGCGGTGTTGAACACGCCGGCGGAAACGTCGCCGGCTTCGCGGGTTGAGGTGCTGAAGCCGATCCGTATCAGCGTCTGCGCCTGTTCTTCGACGACCGAGATGAGGCGATCCCACATGATCTGCTGATGGATCACGAATATCGGATCTTCCCGGTGGTCTGTTAGACGATCCATCATCATTTCCTGGTCATGACGATGCTGCCGAGAGCATCAATGCGGGCGGTGAAATTTCTGGTTACCAACGTCGTGGTTTCGTCTTCGACGATCAAGGCCGGCCCGGGACAGGTCGAGCCCGGGGACAGCTTGTCGCGGACGTAGAGCGGGATCCGTTCCAGCGCGCCGTTGACGGGATCGACGACATCGACCTGGTCGAGCGGGTGCGCCGCGCGATCCGGCGGGGCGGGGGGGCAGGGCTCGACTGCGGCGCCGGCAGTGGCAAGCCGCAACGACCAGCTCAGGATTTCGACTTCAAGATCGGGGATACGGCGCCCGAACTGCCGCTCGTATTCGATGATGAACAGCCGTTCCAGCTCAGTGGCGGAGGTTGCGCCGAGTGCGCCGGGAGCAATCGCAACGGTCAAGTCGTGACCCTGGCCGCGATATCGCATGTTGGCGGTCCAACTTTCTGTCAGCGCGGCATCGGGTGCTCCGAGCCGCACCACGGCTTCGGCTTCGGCCCGCATCTCCATGCGTACCGCATTGAGCGCGGCGGCGTCGAACGATGGGTCGACCCGTGCATAGCGCGTGCGCACGACTTCATAGGCGATCGGCGCGAGCAGGAAGCCGCAGGCCGATCCGACCCCGGCGCCCGAAGGCACTACCACCGTCGCGATGTCGAGCTTCTCGGCCAGATGGGCGGCGTGAATCGGCGCGGCGCCGCCGAATGCGATCATGGTCCGGTTTGATAGCACCCGGCCGCGTTCCACCGCATGCACTCGCGCGGCGTTGGCCATGTTTTCCTCGACGACTTCGGCGACGCCGAGGGCCGCCGCGGTGGTACCGAGCTTCAGCGGCTCGCCAACCGAGGTCGCGATCGTGGCGCGCGAGGCGGCCGGATCGAGCCTCATGCTGCCACCGGCGAAGCGGTCGATCTGGATGCGTCCCAGCAGCACGTTGGCGTCGGTCACGGTGCATTTCTGGCCGCCGCGGCCGTAGCAGGCCGGTCCCGGTTCCGAGCCCGCGCTTTCCGGGCCGACCTGAATGCGAGCCAGACTGTCGACATGAGCGATCGAGCCGCCGCCGGCGCCGATCTCGACCATTTCGATCACAGGAACGCGGATCGGAATGCCGCTGCCCTTGAGGAAGCGGTATTGCCGCGCGACTTCGAAGGATTGCGAGAAATGCGGCTGTCCGTTGTCGATGAGGCAGATCTTGGCCGTGGTGCCGCCCATGTCGAACGACACGATGTGATCGTGGCCGCGCTCCTTGGCGATGTGGCTAGCGAGGATCGCGCCGCCGGCCGGACCCGACTCGACAAGCCGGATCGGAAAGCGCCGGGCAATCTCGACCGTGGTCAGGCCGCCCGCGGAGGTGATGAGATAGATCGGACAGGTGAAGCCGCGCTCGCTGAGCGTATCTTCGAGCAGCTTCAGATAGCGGCTCATCACTGGCTGTACATAGGCGTTGGCGCAGGCGGTCGACCAGCGCTCGTACTCGCGCATCTCCGGACAGACCTCGCTCGACATCGTCACCGCGATGTCAGGCGCGATCTCCTTGAGGATGTCACGGCTGCGCAGTTCGTGCACGGGATTGGCATAAGAATGCAGATAGCCCAGCGCGACGCTGATGACCCGTTCGCTCCTCAAGAGCGGAACGAGGTCCGCGAGTGCCTTCTCGTCGAGCGGCTCGATGATGCGGCCGTTGGCGTCGATCCGCTCCGGAACCGAAAGCCGCAGATGTCGGGGCACCAGCGGAGCCGGCTTGTCCATGAAGATGTCGTATTGCTCGAACCGGTGTTCGTAGGCCATCTCGATCGAGTCGCGAAACCCGCGTGTCGCCAGCAGCGCCGTGCGTGCGCCCTTGCGCTCGATAATGGCGTTGGTGGCGAGCGTGGTGCCGTGAATGATGAGGCCGAGATCAGCGGGACGCAGCGTCGCGTCGCCCAGAACGAGCTCGATTCCCGCCAGCACGCCTTGCTCGGGCGCGGCAGGAGTCGTCAGAACCTTCCGGCTAAAGCGCTTTCCCTCGACCTCGAGTGCGAAATCCGTGAACGTGCCGCCGATATCGACAGCCAGGCGAGCCGATCTCATACTGCATTACTCTCCTTGATATTGCCGCCCAGATAGGCCTCGCGGATGCGCGGATCGTCGCGGACCTCGGCTGCGCGGCCTTCGAGAAATTTGCGGCCGAGTTCCATCACGATCGCGGTGTCCGAGACGAGCAGCGCGCCGTGAACATTCTGCTCGACGATGAGAACGGTGACGCCCACCGACGCGATCTGTTTGGCCACGGCGAACACCTCGTTCTGCATTTTCGGCGAAAGGCCGAGCGAAGGCTCATCCAGCAGCAGCAGTTCGGGGCTGCTGAGCAGGACCATGGCTGTTTCTAAAATCTGCTGTTCGCCGCCGGACAGGTTGCCGGCCATTTCCGGCCATTTGCGGGTCAGTATCGGGAACAGCGCGGTGACGCGTTCGATCGCATCGCGATGCAGCCGTCCCGGCAGGATGTAGCATCCCATCTTGAGGTTTTCGGCGACCGTCATTTGCGGAAAGTTGCAGCGTCCCTGTGGGACGAAGCCGATGCCGCGCTTCATGCGATCCGCGGGACCCAGATGTTCGATTGCTTCGCCGTTGAAGATGATCTGCCCGGAAAACCAGCGATTGGCACCGAAGATGGCGCGCAGCAGCGTGGATTTGCCGGCGCCATTGCCGCCGATTAGCGTGGTGATCGTGCCCGGCTGCAGCCGTGTCGAGAAATCCCGCACGATCGGAACGTCGCCATAGCCGGCCGAGAGGTGGATCAGTTCGAGTTTCGGATGAGCGGTCATGTCGCCTCCGGCTGGGCATGCTGCTGAACCGGCGCAATGCCGAGGTAGGCGTCGAGAACGCGGGGATCGCTGTGCACTTCCGCTGGCGTCCCCTCGGTCAGTTTGCGGCCCTGGTCGAAGACGATGACCTTGTCGCAAAGGTCGTTGATGAACTCGACATTGTGCTCGACGATCAGCAACGACACGCCGCCCTCGTTGGCCTTGCGCAAGGTGGCCGCGACGTCGTTGATCCGGTTCGGGTTGACGCCGGCGACCGGCTCGTCGAGGACGATCAGCTTCGGATGCGTCATCATCGCGGCCGCAAACGCCAATAGCTTCTTCTGTCCATAGGACAGCACCGTCGCGGGTGCGTCGATCAGGGGGGTAAGGCCGACATGATCGATCAGCCTGCGGGCGCGATCTTCGGCCGCCGAACGGGTGTCGCGGAAGGCGCGCGTCCGCATCAGGGCATCATACCAGCTCAAGCCGCGGAACGGAGCTTCGGCGACCAGCAGATTGTCCACCAGATTATAGGAGTCGTAGACCCTGACATTCTGGAAGGTGCGGACCAGGCCAGCACGTGCCACCGTCGCCGGGCTGAGATTGGTGATGGTCTCGCCGTTCAGAACGATCCGCCCGGCGTCGAGGCGCTGGAAACCGCTGACGCAGTCGATGGCGGTGCTCTTGCCGGAGCCGTTGGGACCGATCAGCCCTGTAATGCTGCCCAGTTCGACGTCGAACGAGGCGTCCTGAACGGCATGCACGCCACGGAAGGCCTTGGATAGTCCGGAGACCCGCAAAATGGCGCTCATCGCAGCGCCTTTCGCAACATGGCGATGCGCCGGTCTTCCATCCATCCGGCGATGCCGCGCGGCATGAACATCATCGCCGCGACCAGGATGACCCCGTAGATCACCATTCGCAGTTCGTCTGAAAATCGCAGCGCTTCCGGCAGCACGACCATAACGGTGCCGGCCAGCACGACAGCCCAGAAGCTGCCGGCGCCTGCGATGATCACGATGATCAGGAAGGTCTGCATGTAATAGAAATCCAGGAAGCTCGGATCGATCACCTTGAGGTGGAAGGCGTAGATGGCGCCGGCCATTCCGGTGATGACGGCGGCGATCACGAACGCGGCGAGCTTGTAGGGGGCGGCAGAAATGCCCTGCGATTCGACCAGCTGTTCGTTCTGCTTGATCGCCTTCAGGACAAGGCCGATCCGCGATGTCTTGAGGCAATACAGAAACGCCAGCGCGGCCAGCGTGAATATCAGCGCCACATAATAGAACCGCTCGCTGCTGTTGAACGCAAATCCGAACAGGCTCGGTGCGGGAAGGCCGGGAATGCCGAGCGGCCCCCGGGTGACGTCGACCCAATCCCGCGCGATCAGGTTGGCGAGGAGGGCGAAGGTCAATGTTACCACGACGAAGGCATGCCGCGTGGTGCGGATAATCGCAACGCCGATTGCGACCGCCAGCACGAGGTTGACCGCACCGGCAAACAGAACGCCCTCCCAGAAGGAGCGTCCGAAATCCATCACGGCGAGCGCGGAGCAATAGCCGCCGACGCCCCAGAAGCCGAGCTGGGCAAAGGACAGGAGGCCGGCATAGCCATAGACCAGGTTCAGCGCCGCCGCCGCCGCCAGGAAGATCAGCCCCGAGATCGCGATGCCGAGGACATAGTTGGAGTGCGTGAGCAGCGGGATGCCGAGGAGAATGGCAATAGCCGCCGCGACGGCGGCCGGGAGGGTTCGTGACCGGCTCATCCGACGCGTATCCCCCCGCGGTGAAAGATGCCGTTCGGCCGGAGCAGCACGGCAACGATCATGATGGTGAAGATGGAGCCTTCCTGCCAGATCAGGCCAAAGAAGCCGCCGATCCAGCTTTCGATGAGGCCGAGCGCGACGGCGACGACGACCGCGCCGGTCATGTTGCCGAGGCCGCCGATGACGATCAGGGCAAACGCCTTGAAGATGATGGCTTGTCCCATGCCGGGATGCAAAAGCTGGATCGGGGCAAGCGCAGCACCAGCCAGCCCGCAAAGCGCGGCGGCGAGCACGACCGCATTGCGCGCGACATGGCGCGGCTTGATGCCGACCATCATGGCGGCCTCGCGGTTTTGCGCGATGGCGCGCATCGCGCGGCCGAATTGGGTGAATTTCAGCAGGCCGTAGAGGCCCGTAAACGCCGCGATCGACAGGCCCGCGCCGATGATCCGCGTCCAGGTGATGCGGATCGCACCGATCTCCAGGCCGTCGAAACCATAGGCGGTGTCCACCATCCGCGGCGTCGCGCTGAACAAGTACTGCATCCCGTAAAGCAGGATCATGGAGATGCCGAGCGTGGTGAGAATGCTGCGCTCGAACTCCTTCTGGCCGATGCGGCGCAGGAATAGTTCATAGAGAAGCAGGCCCATGAACGCCGTCGCCAGCACGGCGACTACAAGCGCCGGCCAATACGACAGCCCGAACAACGGTAGCGACAGCGCCATGGCGTAGCCGCCGAGCATCAGAAGCTCGCCATGGGCGAAGTTGATGATTTCAAGCACGCCGAAAATCAGTGCGAGACCGACCGCGATCAAAGCATAAAGCAGCCCGAGCATCAGCCCGTTCAGCGTGAGCTGGAGGAGGTAGGTGGCGCTAATTTCCATGACATCCAGCCGTTCGGAGAGAAGCGACCTTATCATACGCGATCGCACGCGCGACGGCACCACGGCCTGTCGCGGACGCACGGGCGGCCGCCATTGAAACTGGGAAACTCCGACGCAACACGGGGCTCACTCGCAAGTTTGTTCCGATTATTAGAACAATGTTCCGATTATTCTAGGAGAAGAGACCGGGCTCGTCAATTTGCCGGAGGTCGCCATGTTGCTTGTTGTTGCGGCGGCGGCTGCGCGTTTATCGGTCACGCGCTATAAAGATAGTGTTTTGCCTTGCGATCTGATCCGTTGATGCGCGTTGCCTCCCCGTTGACTTGGACGGAAATACCCGGTTAGTTTCTTGCGTTCATAGAAGAACAGTGTTCCGATATTCGGACCGCTTGCTTTGCACTGAATCTTAAAGCTTGGCTGCGCGTCTCGATGATCCGGAAGACCATCCGGAAGGCTCGGCGAGGCGATCTCAGATCGGGAAGTACTCGACCATGACGCTGCTCAATTCGGATCGTCTGTTCGCCGGAATGAAAAAGCACGGCCTCGACGCCATCGTTGCGACGATGCCCGAGAACGTTACTTACACGAGTGGTTTCTGGGCAATGAGCCAGTGGATCCGCCGCGGCCCGCAAGCCTATGTGCTGACGCCGGCGGCGGGGCGGGGCGAGCCGGTCGTGATCGCCAGCACCGGCCTGATCGACCTCGCGGCCGATCCCGACGTCTGGGTGCGGGATATCCGCCGGTTCGGAAAATTCGTCGTCGATCGTGCGCCGGATGTGGCGCTCGACGCCCATGATTCCCGCATCGAGGCGCTGCTGGCGCAAGAAGATGCCGGCGACGCGGTCGGCGCCCTGGTCAAGGCGATCAGGGATCGCGGCCTGGAAGCCGCGAGCATCGGGGTCGACGAGATCGGTATCCTGCCGCAATATTGGGACAAGCTTGCCGAGGCTCTGCCGAAGGCCAAGCTCGTTCGTGCCGCGGACGTCTTCCGCTATGCCCGCGCGATCAAGACGCCGGAAGAGGTTGCTCGGCTGCGCCGGTCCGCGCAAATTGCCGACCTGTCGATTCAGGCGGCGCTGGCGGTGGCTCGTGACGGGGCGACCGAAATGGACCTCGCAAGGGCTTTTCATACCACGACCATCAATGAAGGCGGCCTCCCCGTGCTCGGCTGCATCGGCGTCGGTACGCGCAGTGCGATGACCAATGTCCAGCCGTCGGAGCAGAAGCTGGCAAAGGGTGACGTCATCCGGTTCGATGTGGGCGGCCGCTACGCGCACTACCGGGCCGATATCGCTCGCAATGGTGTGCTGGGCGAGCCGACGCCAAAACTCGTCCGCTACCATCGCGCGATTTGCGCCGGTCTCGACCGCGCCATCGCCATGATCAAGCCCGGTGTCCGCGCAGCCGACGTATTCGAGGCGGCGGTCGAAACCGTGCGCCGCGAGGGCATCTCGCACTACCAGCGCAGTCACGTCGGCCACGGGATTGGTCTGGACGGTTACGATGCGCCCAATATCGCCCACTCCAGCGCCGATGTCTTTGAGGAAGGCATGGTGGTCTGCGTTGAGACGCCCTATTACGAAATGGGGTTCGCCGGGCTGCAGGTCGAAGACACGCTCGTCGTTACCAAGGACGGTGTCGACTCCTTCATGTTGAGCGGAACCGAGCTTCGGGTGCTCTGATGGCCAAGGTTCTCGGCCTGCAATGCGTGCGATGCGGCGTGCAATATCCGCCGGAGCACTATGCGGATGACTGTCCGGCCTGCAGGCCGGTGGCGCGCAGCAATCTTGCCGTCGTCTACGAGTCGCTGCGCACGCCGCGGGCCAAGCCGTCGGCGACGGCGGGGCGCGGATTGTGGCGCTACGGCGATCTGCTTCCGGTCAATCAAGGCGAAGGTGTCATCCTCGGCGAGGGCAGTTCGCCGCTACATCGTCTCGAGCGCACCGGGGCCGCCATTGGCGTGGCCCAGCTATTTGCCAAGGATGAAACGCGTAATCCGACCTGGTCGTTCAAAGACCGGCTGGCCTGCATGGCGGTATCCTCGGCCAGGAAGCTCGGCGCCAAGGTGATCGTGTCGAGTTCGTCCGGCAATGCCGGGGCCGCAGCCGCGGCCTATGCGGCCAGGGCGGGGCTTGCTTGCGTGATCTTCACCTTTAAGGGTACGTCGGGGCCGATGTTAACGCAGATGCGGGCCTATGGCGCCGCTGTCGTCGCGGTCGAAAACAAGGCCGATCGCTGGCGGCTGATGGAATATGCCGTGCGGCAGTTCGGATGGTTTCCGACCTCGCCGTTTTTCGGCCCTGTGGTCGGCAGCAATCCCTACGGAATCGAAGGCTACAAGACGCTCGCCTACGAGATCGCCGAGCAGATGGATTGGAACGTGCCGGACTGGTGCATTCTGCCGGTGTGTTATGGCGATGCGCTGCTCGGTATGTGGCGCGGCTTCGAGGACATGATGGCGTTCGGATGGACCAGTCGGATGCCGCGAATGGTTGCCGCAGAGGTCTATGGCTCGCTCGGTGCGGCGCTGACGGAAGGTGGCGACGTGCCGCCGGATGTCCGGAAGAATTATGAGACCGTGGCGGTCTCGATCGGCGCCACCCGCGGCACGTTCCAGGCACTCGATACCGTCCGACGCTCCGGCGGCACCGCGCTGACCATCGGCAATGACGAGATGATGCGCTGGCAGCAGACGCTGGCGAGCGGCGAGGGCCTTTATGTCGAGCCGTCGTCCGCAGCCGGGTTCGCCGCCGTCGAACAGTTGGCGCAGGCCGGCCATATTGGCGCGCAGGAGCGCGTTGTCTGCCTGCTCACGGCCAGCGGCTTGAAGGATCCGGCCTCCACCGCCGAGCGGCAGGGCAACCTGCTCGTGTTACCAGCCGAGTTCAATGAGGCCGTCGCGGCGCTGAAGGCCGCAGGCATCTTTCCGAAAATGGCCTGAGGGAGCATGAAATTCAGCGTATGTCTTTCGACGGGCTTCGAAGGCGTGATGTATCCGATTCCGTTCGCGGGACCGGAGGATTTTATCGCGCAAGGCCAATTGTGTGAGCGCCTCGGCTACGACTCGGTCTGGGGCAACGACCACATCACCACGCAAAACTACGTAAAGGGTCTGTTTCCCGGTAAGCCGCCGAATTTCTACGAGCCGATGATGGTGCTTGCAGCCATCGGTGCGACGACGACCAAATTGAAGCTCGGGACGGCGCTCGCGGTGCTGCCGATGCGCGATCCGGTCTATCTGGCCAAGCAGGCAATCACCCTCGACCAGATGTCGAATGGACGTTTCATCCTGGCGGTCGGTCTTGGCGCCTATCGCGAGGAGTTTCTGTCCTGGGGCGGCTCGCGGGTCACCAAGGCCCGCCGCGGCGACATGATGGACGAGGGGCTTGACGCGCTGAAGTTGCTGTTTGCGGAGGATCGCTGCAGCTACGAGGGCAAGTATTACACCTTCAAGGACATCGAGATGTTCCCCAAGAGCCGGGCGCAGCCGTTCCCGCTCTATGTCGGCGGGCACAATCTTGAAGCGGTCGAGAGAGCCGCTCGCCACGGACAGGGCTGGTTGCCGGGCTGGCGTCCCATCAAGGAAATGGAGGAAAGGATTGTCCATCTCAAGGCGCGCGCCGCCGAGATCGGACGCGATCCCGCCGAGATTGAGATCGCACCGCAATTCTCGGTGAGCATCGACAAGACGCTGGAGGCGGCGGAAAAACGCTATATGGAGAGTGGCCTGGTCGCGCATCGCGTATCCCTGTCCTATACCGGACGCGATCTCAGCCATCAGGTGGTTGCAAATCTGGTAGGGTCGCCCGACGTGATCCTCGAAAAGATTGAAAAGCTGCGCGAGATCGGCGTCGATCATTGCAGTGCTCTGATGTTTCCGGCTAACTCTGTGGCGGAAATGAACGAGCAGATCGAGTGGTTCGCGACCTCTGTGATGGCGAAGGTTGGTTCGCGCTAACAATAGCAGAGACCGATCGCGCGAATTGGCTTGCTGGAGAGAGGACATGGAGATGGGTTCGCCTGCGGAAGCCGAACAACTTCTAAGGTCGCTGGAGGCCATGCCGCTGCGCCAGCTCCTGGAGCGGGCGCGAGCGCTGTGCCAGGCAGGCCACGGCACGACCATTGGCTATTCGCGCAAGGTGTTCATCCCGCTGACGCATCTCTGCCGGGATGTCTGCGGCTATTGCACCTTCGCCAAGAGCCCGCGGCAGGTGGCAAAGCCCTATCTCGCGCCTGACGACGTGCTTGCAATCGCGCGGGCCGGTGAGAAGGCAGGATGCCGCGAAGCGCTGTTCACGCTCGGCGACAAGCCGGAGCTTCGCTACGCCGCCGCGCGGGATGCGCTGAACGAGCTGGGTTTTACGACCACGGTGGAATATCTGGAATCGGTCTGCGCGCTGGTCCTAAAGGAAACCAGCCTTCTGCCGCATGTCAATGCGGGCGTCATGACCGAGCAGGAAGTGGCGCGGCTGCGCAAGGTCAGCGTCTCCCAGGGTATCATGCTGGAGACGATTTCGCCGCGGCTTGGCGAACGCGGTGGAGCGCATTTCGGGTCGCCCGACAAGGACCCGCTGTTGCGGATGGAGATGATCGCGGCGGCCGGCCGCCAGCGCGTGCCCTTCACCAGCGGAATTCTGATCGGGATCGGCGAGACACGGCTGGAGCGGATTCAGTCGCTGTTGGCATTGAAGGGGCTGCACGATCAATACGGCCATCTTCAGGAGATCATCGTCCAGAATTTCCGCGCCAAGCCTGACACCCGTTTCGCAGGCTGCGAAGAGCCCGATCTCGACGATTTGCTCTGGACTGCGGCTGCAGCGAGGCTCGTGTTCGGTGCGGCGATGAACGTTCAGGTGCCGCCCAACCTGAGTTATGATGATTTTCCGCGCCTGCTCGATGCCGGTATCAATGATTGGGGCGGCATCTCCCCGGTAACGACGGATCACGTCAATCCGGAAGCGCCATGGCCGGATCTCGTCAAGCTCGAAGCGACGACCGCACGGGCCGGCTTGTCGCTGCAGCCGCGCCTGGCGGTCTATCCCTCCTTCGTCGCCGACAACGCCGTTTGGCAGGATCGTTCGGTCGCGCCGAAGGTGCTGCGGGCGGTCGATGCCAGCGGCTTTGCGCGCGAAGACCACTGGACGCCTGGTTCGCTTGAACCGTTGCCACCATCGCCGAGCCGTGCACGCACCCGTTCGGGGATCGAAGCGCTGCTCGCTCGGGCGATGGCCGGATCGCGCCTCTCGGAGGCCGAGGTCTGCACGCTGTTCGGCGCGCGCGCGGGCGATGTGGACGTAATCTGCACCGCGGCCGATGAGTTGCGCTCGCGGGTGAGCGGCGATGTCGTCCGTTACGTGGTCAACCGTAACATCAACTACACCAATGTCTGCAGCTACCGGTGCGGCTTCTGCGCCTTCTCGAAAGGCAAGATGAGCGAGCAGCTGCGCGGCAAGCCCTACGATCTGGCGCTGGAGGAAGTGGCGCGCCGCGCGAGCGAGGCATGGGATCGCGGAGCGACCGAAGTTTGCATGCAGGGCGGAATCAATCCGCATTACACTGGCAAGACCTATCTGGAGTTGCTGCGCGCCGTGAAGGCTAAAGTGCCTGGCATGCATGTGCACGCGTTCTCGCCGCTCGAAATATCGCAGGGTGCGGCGACACTTGGCATTACCGTTCGTCGCTTTCTCGAGATGTTGCGCGATGCCGGCCTCGGCTCGCTGCCCGGTACCGCTGCGGAAATTCTCGATGACAAGGTGAGGGCGGTCATCTGTCCGGACAAGCTCGACACCGGGGAGTGGCTGGACGTGATCGCCACGGCCCATAGTGTGGGCTTGCGGACCACTTCGACCATCATGTTCGGCCACGTTGAGCAGCCCGCAGGCTGGGCCCGGCATTTGCTCCATTTGCGTGACCTGCAGGCACGCACCGGCGGCATCACCGAATTCGTGCCGCTACCCTTCGTGCACATGGAAGCGCCGATGTCGCTGCGCGGCCAGGCCCGTATCGGGCCGACCTGGCGTGAGGTGCGGCTGATGCACGCCGTCGCGCGGGTGGTCCTGCATCCGTTGATCCCCAACATTCAGGCGTCCTGGGTCAAGCTCGGGGAGGACGGCGTCGCCGCGCTGCTACGCGGAGGCGTCAATGACCTCGGCGGCACGCTGATGAACGAAAGCATTTCGCGCGCCGCGGGTACGCAGCATGGACAGGAGTTTGCTCCTGAACAGATGGAGGCTGTCATCTCCGCGCTGGGCCGCCGCCCCGAGCAGCGCACGACGCTCTATCAGAAGGTGCCCCAGGAACGTTACGAAGCCAGCTTCGGTGCGGCTGCGCTGTCCGATCTCGTGATGACGCCGTTTACCGCGCGGCGGCAGAAAGAAACCGCTTAATCGGCCGTCGCCCGATCCATTGAGGAAATTTCGCTTATGAGCAACTATGCAATCTGCGTCGTGGGCGGCACCGGGGCCGAGGGCAGTGGCCTCGCGTTGCGCTGGGCCAGGCACGGCCACAACGTCATCATCGGGTCGCGTGACGGCGACAAGGCGAAGGCCGCGGCTACTGAGTTGAACGCTCTGCTCAGCGCCGAAAAAATTCGTGGCGCTTCCAGCCAGGAGGGCGTCGAAGCTGCGGATGTCGTCGTTCTTACGGTGCCGTTCGCCGTGCAGATGTCGACCGCGGAGGGCCTGAGGGAGGCCTTGCGGGGCAAGATCCTGATCGACGTCACGGTGCCGCTGGTGCCGCCGAAGGTCTTCCGCGTGCATTTGCCGCCTTCGGATTCGTGCGTGGTCGCGGTTCAGGCCATGCTGGGCGATCAAGTCCGCGTGGTCTCGGCGTTCCAGAACGTGTCGGCGCACAAACTGAAGAATCTCGACTGCCAGATCGAATGCGATGTGCTGGTGACCGCCGACGACAAGGAGGCGAGGCAAGTCGGCATCCAGCTTGCTGCGGACGCCGGCCTGCGCGGCATCGACGCCGGCGCGCTGGCCAATTCGGTGGTCGCCGAAGCCCTGACATCGGCGCTGATCTGGATTAACAGGACCTACAAGATTCCGGATGCGGGAATAAAGATCACCGGCCTTGCCGGGTGACGAGGGAGCGATGAGCGTTTGATGCGACAAGGCCTTCTGCTGCAGCCGTTGGATGGCGTTCCGCTGGTGAAGGCGGGGGACGATCTTGCGCGCATCACGTTGACGGCGCTGCAGGAGACGCAACTGACGCTGGCGCCGGGCGATATCCTGGTGTTTGCGCAGAAGATCATCTCCAAGGCGGAGGGCCGCCGTGTCGACTTGCGGCAAGTGGTGCCAACGCCCCGCGCCATTGAGCTCGCCGCGATCGCGCAAAAGGACGCCCGGCTGGTCGAGCTGATCCTGTCGGAATCATCTGCGGTGGTGCGCGCCCGTCCCGGCGTGATCATCGTCGAGCATCGCTCAGGCATCATTCTTGCCAATGCCGGCATCGACCGGTCGAATGTCGACGGTGTCGATCATGCCCTGCTGCTGCCGCTCGATCCGGACCAAACGGCGCGTGAACTGCGTGCGGAATTAGTCCGCGTCGCGAACGTCGATGTCGGCGTTCTCATCATCGACAGCATCGGCCGAGCCTGGCGCAACGGCACGATCGGGACGACGATTGGCGCCAGCGGAATGCCGACCCTGCTTGATCTGCGTGGCCGTCCCGATCTGTTCGGCCGCGCGCTGGAGAGCACCGAAATCGGATGGTCCGATGAACTCGCCGCCGCGGCTTCCCTGATGATGGGGCAGGCCGGGGAGGGCTGTCCGATCGTCCTGGCTCGCGGCCTTGCGCCGCAAACCCGGCACGGCACCGCGCGTGATCTGTTGCGGCCGAAGGACAAGGACCTGTTCCGGTGACGCCGCGCAACCCAAAGATTGTTGCGTTAGCGGGTGGCGTCGGCGGCGCCAAGCTGGCGGATGGCCTGGCGCAGCTCTTGCGCGAGGATCTGACCGTCATCGTCAACACCGGCGATGATTTCGAGCATCTCGGCCTGCACATTTCGCCCGATCTCGATACGGTGATGTACACGCTTGCGGGCGTCGCCAATCCGGTGCAGGGCTGGGGCATAGCCGGCGAAACCTGGACCTTCATGGATCAGGTATCCCGCCTCGGCGGCGCCGACTGGTTTCGGCTCGGCGATCGGGATCTGGCGACGCATGCGATCAGGACCGGCCGGCTGAAGGCGGGCGATACGCTGACGAACGTCACCGCTGACCTCTGCAGCGCCCTCGGGATCGCCGCGCGCGTGTTTCCCATGAGCGACGACGCGGTCCGGACGACCATTCACAGCGGCGATCGCGTGCTGGCGTTTCAGGACTATTTCGTCCGGCTGCGTTGCGAGGTCCCAGTGACCGGGCTTTCCTATCAGGGCGCGGACTCCGCGCGTCTCAATCCGGTGATTGCGGCATTGGCCGCCGCCGAACCGCCATCGGCAGTCATCATCTGTCCGTCGAATCCCTATCTCAGCATCGAGCCGATTCTGGCCGTGCGGGGTATGCGCCAATGGCTCGCCGGACTCGGCGTTCCCGTCATTGCGGTGTCGCCCATTGTCGGCGGGGTGGCGATCAAGGGTCCGGCGGCGAAGATTATGCGCGAGCTGGGCGCGGTGGCATCGGCGACGAGCGTCGCGGATCGTTATCGCGGCCTGATCAGCGGCATTGTCATCGACCAGGTCGATCGAGAGTTGCGGGCCGAAATCGAAGCTATGGGAATGGGTGTCATGGCGACGCAAACGGTGATGAGTTCGGCAGAGGATCGCGCTAGTCTTGCCCGCGATTGCCTGGCGTTCGCGGCGACGCTGTCGGGCGCCGGTTCCCGGGCGGAAGCAAGGTGACGGCGATGCTTATCCTGATCCCCTGCAAAAATCTGGACCAGGGCAAGTCGCGGCTGGCGCCTCACCTTGATCCGCATTCAAGACGGGCGTTGTGCGAGCGGTTCCTTAGCCAGACGCTTGCGCTGGCAACCTCGCTGGTTCCGGCCGCCGAGGTGAGGGTGATCAGCGGAGATCAGCGTGCCAGCGGGATTGGCGCGGAGTACGGCGTGTCGAGCATTCCCGATCGCGGTGACGATCTCAACGCTGCGTTGTCGGGTGCTCGAAACGAGCTGATGTCGGAGCTGGCCGGCGAACCGGATGTGCTGGTCCTGCCGATCGATTTGCCTTACGCGACCCCGGCTGCGCTCCAGATCGTCTTGGGACAACAGACGGATATCGTGATCGCGCCCGACCACAAGCGCGAGGGAACCAATCTTCTCTTCCTCAGATCGCGGGCCTTTCAAGGGTTTCCATTCGCCTTCGGCGCCAACAGTTTCGACAATCACCGCACGGCCGCCATATCCGCCGGGCTCACGATCCAGATCGTCGACGACGACCGTCTCGCATTCGATGTGGACAAGCCCGAGCACTATTGGCGCTGGCTGGAATCGACGGGCCGGCCTGCAGCGCCATCGTCGTACGAGCTACCAGCCAGGCTCTCGGTCTGATTTTCAGCGTGTTTTCTGTCCAAATTGGATTGGGCCTCATCATGGAGCCGCTTGACCGCACTCCGCCTTCAGGTGTGTCTTACAGACAGCCACGCCCGGCAAGGTTTCGCATCAATTTGATGAGGCAGGGAGTGCGGGCTTTTCTGAGCGTCGGCTCGGGAATTATCCAAGCATTCTTGCAGCGGATTGTGCTTCTGGGACCACGTCGTGGTCGTAGAGCCGCCTTCGGAACTCGGCATGAGCGGCGATCTCAGCGTCACGGACGCCCAGGTCGGAGTTAGAGGAATCGTATCGGAGGCCGTTCTCGCGCGCGCCGCGCTGCACCTGTGCAACTCGCTCGCGGCGCAGCCGCTCATAAGCGAGGAGGGCTGCGGGGACCGTCTCCAAGCTTGCGTGCGCCAGGATCGTCGCCAGAGCCATTCCATCTTCGATCGACTGGTTTGCGCCTTGGCCGAGATGGGGCAGCATCGGATGTGCCGCGTCCCCAAGCAGCGTCAGCCTGCCCCGGCTCCAGATTGGCAACGGCTCACGGTCATATAACGCCCATCGGAATGTCGCTTGAACCTGCTGCAGCAGCAATTCGATGCGCGGGTCCCAGCCCGCGAATTCGCGGCGAAGGACATCAGGGTCGCCCGGGGCCGACCACGATTCTTTCATCTCCTCATCCGCCGGCACGAATCCGACATAGTTCACGAGCTCTCCGGCACGCAGCGGAAAAGTCAGAAAGTGTTTGCCCTTGCCAAGCCACATCTGCCAGCACCCGGTCGGCCAATTCGGAATACGCTCACGCACGACCACGCCCCGATAGGCGACGGATCCAGAGAAGACAGGATTGGAGGGAGGGACCACGTTTTTCCGAAGCTCAGAGTGGATGCCGTCCGCGGCGATGACGACGTCGCCTTCTACAACAGCCCCATTCGCGAACGATACCCGGGCTACATTGCCGGTCTGCTCGAAGCCGATGCACCGATGCCCGGTGTAAATCGCTTGGGGCGGCAGTGCGGTAGCCAGTATCTCGACGAGGTCGGCACGGTGCATGCCAAATGTGGCGTTCCAGCCCGATGAATCAGTTACCTGAACCGGAGCGATGGGGGCTCCGTCGTGGCGGAAATATCGAGAACTCGGGCCAACTCTGGCCCCCCGATTTTCCACTGCCGGTCCCAAACCCATCCTTTGCAGTTGGCGCACGCTGTTTGGTGTCAAAAATACCCCGGCGCCCACCTCGCCGAGATCGGGGGCCTGCTCATAGACCGACACCCGCAGGCCATGTGCGATCAGCGCGATTGCAGCAAACAACCCGCCAATTCCGCCTCCAACGATAACGACATCGGGCCGCTGCGGCGTCATTTTATCGGTGGCAATACCCGTCATCACCCGCAATCCGGGGCTTGGGACCGGCGCTTACCGAAATGAAGCTTCTGCATTAAAACTCCTTTCAATCTTGGAAACCGCTGCGCTTGAGGCGCATAATGGCGCGAGCTAAGTGCTGGAGGCAATGGAGAACTTCAATGCGCTATTTGTGCGCCCAAGCTCTGCTTTTCGTCGGCCGACACTTGATGGCGTACCCGCTGTTTCTTGTTCTCCTTGCGCTCTTTCACGGTTCGGCGCTCGCGCAAGCTTATCCGGATCACACCGTGAAGATCATCGTGCCGTTCCCTGCTGGCGGTACTGCGGATGCCGTGCCGCGGATTGTGGCTGATTGGCTCTCACGCAAATGGGGCCAGCCGGTCATTATCGAGAACCGCACCGGCGCGGCCGGATCGATCGGTGCTGAACTGGCCTATCGTTCTGCGCCAGATGGCTACACATTGCTCTCGGCGCCCCCGCCGCCGCTGGTGATCAATCAAAACCTCTATTCAACGCTCCCATATGATCCAACGAAATTCGAGCCAATCATTGTGATGTCCAAGGTGCCAAACGCACTGTTCGTCAATTCAAACAACATCAAGGCTGCGAACGTACCGGAGTTGATCGAGTACCTGCAAAGGAATCCTGGCAAGGTCACGTCTGCTACGCAAGGTAATGGAACCACCTCTCATCTCACGTCCGAGTTATTTCAACTGATGGCCAAGGTTAAGCTGCGCCAGATTCCATATCGCGGGTCATCGCCCGCCCTGCAGGGCTTGCTCGCGGGCGACGTGGATTTGATGTTCGATAATCTCGGAGTCTCACTACCGTTGGTCGAATCCGGAAAGCTCAGATTGCTCGCAGTGGCCTCAGCCGACCGCCTCCCAAGCCTGCCGGACGTGCCGACGATGGCTGAAACTCTGCCAGGTTTTGAAGCGGTCGCCTGGTACTGCATCGTGGCACCGCCCAAAACTCCGAGGAGCATCGTCGACAAGGTCAATGCAGATGTGAACGAAGCCCTACGCCAACCCGAAGTGAAGGATCGCCTCGCGAAGTTGTCCGCTGAAACTTTCGGCGGTTCGGTCGAGAAGACGTCCCAATACATGAGCGAAGAGATCGACCGATGGGGCGCCGTTATCAAAGCCGCGGATATCCAAATTCAATGAGCTTGGGACTATCCCCTTCGCTAGAACAATGTTCGAACGGCGTCAGGCGCGTCCGCGGAATTTTTAATGTCGACCGTTGAAAGTAGAGCAGACATGGCCCGGGCACCGGTCAATGTCCGCTTTGACCGATGGTGTTGAAAAAATCGAAATTCGGATGACACCGAATTTTCGTTCAGCTCGTCTCCAGGCCGCTTTATCACGATCAAACGCGCCGCAGACGCCAAACGAAGGTCACTCGTTAAGAAGCAGGTCGATGATGAGGTCGCCCCCCACAAGCCCGCAGAAACCAGAAGGTCTCTGAAACCGGACTTTTTCAACCCGATCGACCCAGGCTGTGTGAAAACGTCCGCGAGCCAACGATGCACAGAATGGTTTTCTCAATTTTCGTCTTGTGACAGAAGTTGCCAGTGCAATTGTTTTTCGCATCTACAAAATTGAGACAGATGTTCTACAGACAAATTGAATGACGGAGTTTTCACACAGCCTGGACCCACACCGGACATGCGCCTGACCAAGATTCGAGGGCGAAAGCAGTCTTTCTCGTTCGCTGTTCGCCCGCGGGGTGCTAGGCTTTAGTAAGTGAGTGGAAACTCGATGCGTAGTGCGATTGTCGGCGCCGGGGTGCGTCGCTCTGGCAGAGGTTGGGGCTCGGGCCCATCCGGACTACGCCGGGATTCAGCGAAAAGACGGACCATGGCATCACGGCAGCGAATGGGAACCGGAACCACGGCGGCGCTTGGCAGCGCACTATTCCTCCTGTTCGGGGCAGGAGCCGCCGCCCAGGACGCCGGCAACTATCCCAATAGACCAGTCGTGATGATCGTGCCGTTCGCGCCGGGCGGCGCTTCCGATTTCGTCGCCCGCATCATCCAACCAGGCGTCGGCCAGATCCTCGGCCAGCAGATCGTAGTCGATAATCGGCCGAGCGCGGCGGGCATCGTCGGCACGGAGGTCGCAGCCCGCGCGGCGCCGGACGGCTACACGACCTTTCTCGGCAATATCGGCACTCTCTCGATCAACCCGGGCGTCTACCCGAACATGCGCATCAAGCCGGACAGGGATCTGGCCCCGGTTTCGATATGCGCCGACACACCGAGCATCTTGATCACCCGGCTGGACTTCCCGGCCAACACCGTCAGCGAGCTGATCGCCTATGTGAAGGCGAACCAGGGCAAGGTCACCTTTGCCACCCCGGGCAGCAGCACGCTCAATCGACTGGAGATGGAGGTTTTCAAGAAGGACGCCGGGCTCGAGATGGTGCATGTGCCTTACAAGGGCGGCGCCGGCCCGGCGGTGATGGACGTGTTCGGCGGACACGTGGATCTCATGTTCACCACCCTGCCGTCGGCGATGGAGTTCGTGAAGAACAGGAAGGTCAAGGCGCTTGCCGTCACGACCAGGGAGCGAATCGCCGATCTGTCCGACATACCGACCATGTACGAGCTCGGATGGAAGAACCTGGTGACCTCGTCCTGGCAGGGCGTGCTGGTGCCGACCGGTACGCCGCGGCCGATCGTCGACAAGCTGCACGCCGCAATCGTCAAGGTGCTCGCCGAGCCGGAAATTCAGGCGCGCATGCGCAAGAGCGGCGTGATCCCCGTCAGCAGCAGCTCGCCGGAGGACTTCAAGACCTATATGGACGTCGAAACCGCCAAATGGACCAAGGTGATCGAGGAGAGCGGCGTGCGCGCGGAATGAGCCGCCGCGGCAACGGCGCCGACGATTGACGCGGCGCGTATAGAATGGTCCTTCTCTGCACGGCGCCGGATATCGGCTTCGCCGAAGGCCTGTTCGCCGGCAATCGGTGGTGGGAAACGGGAGACACGAGCGTGCAGCAGGTCGAAGTCGCGGTAATCGGAACGGGCTGGTGCGGGGGGATACGGGCGGAAACGCTGTCGCGCTCTTCGATCGTCGACAAGCTTCACATCTGTGAAATCAGGCCCGAGCGTCTGGCCGAGGTCAAGGCGCTGACCAACGCGGCAACCGCGACGCTGGACTACCGCGACATCGTCAAGAACGAACGGATCAGGGTGGTCTATATCTCGACGACGCCGGAATCCAACCACTATCCGATCGCGCGCGATTGCCTCAAGGCCGGCAAGCACGTGCTGCTGGAAAAGCCGATCGCGCTCGAACTGTTCGAGGCCGACGAGCTGATCGAGATCGCCAGGCGCAGCAATCTCAAGTTCACCATCGGCTACTCGCAGCGCTTCAACCCCCGGATCGCCTATGCCAAGAAGAAAATCGCCGACGGCACGCTGGGCAAGCCGGTGTCGGTGATGGTGAGCCGGCATCTCTCGCGCAGCCTCGGCAAGAAGATCGCAAGCCGCGGCCGGCTGTCGCCGGCGGCGATGGAATCGACCCACGACCTCGATTTCGTGTTCTGGCTGCTCGAGCCGGCCAGGCCAATCCGCGTCTATTCGCAGGGCGCTTACGGCTACATGCAGGCGGTAAACGGCTCCTATGACATCATGTGGAGCACCGTGACCATGGACAATGGCGTACTCGTTTCGATCGGCGGCGGCTGGAACCTGCCGCCAAGCTATCCGAACTACTGCGCTACGACCATCGAGATCACCGGAACAGAAGGCTCGCTGTTCCTCGACGACACGCAGCGTTCCAACTGGCTCAATACGATAAAGGACGGGACGCAATATACGATGTCGACCATGCCGGGCGAGTGGGTCGATCACGTCTACGCCGGGCAGATGGGACCCGAGACGATGCACTTCCTCGAGTGCGTGTTGCGGGACCAGCCGCCGATGGTGTCGCCGGAAAGCGCGCGCCGGGTAATGGAAACCTATCTCGCCGCGGATCTCTCAGCGGAATCCGGGGAGCCCATCAACCTCCCACTCAACAACCAGGCGCTCTCCGCAGTCCAGGATCTTTACAAAACGTTCCGCACGCCGGTCTAACCCGTCGCGGTGTGGCATATTGCGGTCCGATGCGGGAAGAGACCAATTCCTGGTTCGGGCGTGAACCGATGCATGTGGTCGAAGATAATGAATCCCTGCATGCTCGCGCGCTTATTGCCGATTGCGATCCTCTCCACGTTGCCCTCGGCCGGCGTCGGCGCGCCGCCTGGCCTTGTTTTCGCCCTGTGTTTGTTCGCTCTCCTACAATCGCAACCGTTTTCCCGAGACTGAAATAGCGCGGTAGCGCGGCCCGTCCAATTTGCGGCCTGCCATCAGCAAACGGGAGACCAGCCAATGAAAGTGACCCCAGCAGGTGCGTTGATGCACCAGGTGCAAACTCGGCCAAAAAGTACGGCATTTGTTTTTCACGAAGAAGTGTGGACGTACGAGCGGCTTGCGGTCGAGGCCGAAAACCTGGCGCGCGGAATGGCGGTACGCGGCGTCGGGCCGGGGGATCGCGTCGCCATTCACATGGTGAACCGACCCGAAATGATCGTCGCCTATTATGCCTGTTTTCAATTGGGGGCGATCGCCACACCCTTGCGAACCGCATTCAAGTTCGCCGAACTCGCTCCCATCCTGCGCCGGCTGAGACCGGCGGTCTACCTTGGCGAAATGAGCCTTTACGATAATGTCGCCGCGGTTGACGCCTCGATCCTCGCGCCGGACAAGCACTTTGTCGTCAACGGGACCTTCGAGGACCACGGTGTCCAGCCGTGGGAAACGCTATTCGACGCCCCCGGCAACGAGAATTTGCCGGTCTCGCGCGGCTCCTACAAACCCGCGGTTCTGATCACCACGTCCGGAACCACCGGACAGCCCAAATTCGTCGTGCATACGCCGACGACACTGGCTGAATCGACTGACCTGCTGATCAAGAATTGGGCCTTGTCGGACGACGATATCATGCTTGAGCCCATGCCGCTGGCACATATGAGCGGGCTGATCACGTTGCTCGCCTTCATTCAGTTCGGCGTGCCCGTTGTCCTGCTCGAAACCTTCGACGCCGATCTCGTCCTCGACACCATCGAGCGCCATCGCTGCACCTGGTTGATCGGCTTTCCGGCCCAATTTGCGGCAATGCTTGGGAGCCAGCTGGCTCGGCCGCGCGATCTGAAGTCCTTGCGAATCTGCCTGACCGGAGCGGATGCTTGTCCGATCGATCTGCAACAACGCGTCACCGCGACCTTCGGCGCTCCGCTCTATAACTTCTGGGGTGCAACGGAAGTCGTGGGATCTCTGACCTTCGGTCTGCAACCCGGACCAGTCGTGCGGGTCCCCAAGGGTGCGCGGATCCGGTTGGTCGATGCAAAAGGCGCAGAGGTCGGCGACGGCGAGGTGGGCGAGCTCCTGATCCGCGGCGGAAACGTCTTCGACGGCTACTGGAACGATCCGAAAGCGACCGGCGAAAGCCTGATAGCCGGCTGGTATCACACCGGCGATCTGATGCGGCGCGGCGAGGGAGACGAGCTCTGGTTCGTATCCCGCAAGAAGGACATCATCATTCGCGGCGGCACCAACATCTCGCCCGTCGAAGTGGAGCAGGCGCTGGTCGCCTCGCATCCCGCGGTCACGGAAGCCGCTGTCGTGGGCATACCGGATGCCGTACTCGGCCAACGCGTGTTCGGTTTTGTCAAACTTGCAGACAGGACCAAGGATGCGGTCGTTTCCGAAATCCTCGCCAACGTCGCGACGCGGCTTGCGTCCTATAAAGTCCCCGAGAGCCTCGAGATACTCGACGAACTGCCCCGCAACGCCCTGAGCAAGGTCGATCGCAACGCGCTGCAGGCCATCGCGGCCAAGAGCGACAAGGCGGCCGATAAAGGCGACAAGGCTGGCCGTGCGCTGATCGAAGCGATGGCCTTGCAGCCTAAACAGCCCGACGCGCGGCCGCTCAGCCGCGTGGCTCGGATCGGTTAGACCCGTCCACACAAGATCCAAATTGAACCGAAAACGGCTGACGTCGGCGACATCACGCGCCGACTGACGCCGAGACAATTTGCGCCGAACCCGGGAGATCTAAATCATGCGAAACTTGATCAGGGCAGTTGTGTTGCTCGTTATGTTCGGCAGTCGCGCGACGATTGCGCAGACCGTCGGAAGCGCGACATCGTCGGCCCAGTCCGCAAGTGCAACCATGCCCTCATTGCTCGTGCCCTCATTGCTCGCGCAAAACACGCGATTGACCGGCGCGCCGGTCGGCCACCGCCAACCGCATGCGCGTGACGTTCCATCGGAGAACCCCGGCAATCTCGAGCATATCGGGGAGGAGGACGCAGCCGTGGATCGCAAGCTCAATATCTGCCGCGGCTGCTGAGCTTGTCGGCTGAATGCCGGTCGCAAATTGTATCCGCCCGCTCGGCAGCTGTGAGAGGTTCTTCCGTTTCTATTCGCTCGCCTTTCCCGTGCATTTCTGTCTCGTGGCCCAAATCGGAGGTGCGTTTGATTCGATCAAGCTCGTTGCGGCGCTCGAGCAGGTTCGCAGACGGCATCCCGCGCTGAGGGTCTGTATCGTTGACGATGCAGAAACCGGACCGGCGTTCTATGAAATCGATAACTCGATCGAAATCCATGCGGCGCCGCTCGACGCAGACATCGACTGGCGTGGCGTTGTCGAAAGTGAACTTACTCTGCCTTTCGACACGATTCCGGGGCCGCTCATGCGGGCGACGGTTTGGTGGACATCCGACGGCGCTTCAATCGTCCTGACGTTTCATCATGCGATGGCCGACGCGCTGTCCGGAACTCGTATTCTCGACGATCTCATGCGTGCCCTCGCCGGCGAGCATCTCGACGCACTCTCACTGCTTCCTCCCATTGAAGAGATGCTCGCCAGTTCCGCTTCCAATTCGCCCGTCCCGCAGTATGCGGCGTCCCGCACCGACATCTCTCCAGCCTCCGAGCGGGTTGCAAAAGCGTCCGATGAGCTCGCCGCGAATATCGCGATCCTGGAATGGGACCAGAAAGAGACCGTCCGCCTCATACAGTGCTGCAAGGAGAACGGTACGACGGTACATGGCGCGATCTGTGCTGCCGCCTCACGTCACCTCCCACCTTCCGACGCCAATGCATTGAGGATGCACTGCCCTATGGACTTGAGTAGGATCGCGTCAATTGAAGCCGGCCACTGCGGCGTCTTTATCGGCGCCGGCGTCGTCGAGATCCCCACGGCGCGCCAACAGCCCCTCTGGCGCGATGCTCGCGAAATTGTGGATTGCTTGCGGGCGGCGAGATCGCCCGCGGTGGTGGCCGCAATGCTGCAGTGGATAGCGGCCGAGTTTCCGCCGACGGCGGGCAGGCAGGAGGTAGAGGAGTTCTTTGCTTCCCAACCACCAAGCGCTGCAGTCATCTCGAATCTCGGCGTCCTGCCCCTTGCGGTAGATTATGGACCGCTGACGCTCAAGGCGATCTGGGGACCGGCTATGTTGACTAATCTTCCTGCCGATCGGCAGGCCATCGGCGTCAATACGTTCGCCGGCCGGCTCCGTATGGTTCATCAGAGCTACCAGCCGATCCCTGGCCTTCTCGACGCGATCCGTCGGACTCTTCTCAACTCCTGTGCCTAGCGTCGCGGCCACAATCGGAGCGCGTCGCACCCGATTCCCATGTTGATTTGTAAAGTCGCAAGCCCATCACACATTGCAGCCGTAGCCGTTTCGCGCTGCCGCGAAGCCGAGGCGTAACAGCGATCCTCCACCCTGTTCTCCACTTGAGCCGACCCGTCGGAAAATTCTCCGGATGGGAGCTCTTTCCGCCAACCAGGGACAGGTCACATGAAAATCCTCTTCGCTTCGACGCCCGCCACGGGCCATCTCAATCCACTGCTTGCGATTGCACGCATCTTGATCGCCGAAGGCCACGAAATAGCTTTTCTGTCGGGCAGCGTTCTGCGCGGCCGCATCGAAGCCATCGGTGCGAAATTCCACGCCCTTCCCAAAGGGGTGGACTTCGATCTGCGGGATTTCGACTCGGTGGCTCCCGAACTGAAAAGCATCGCCCCGGGGCTGGACTGGTTGCGGGTCGCCCTGGAGCGAGTGTTCGTCGCCCCCATTCCTGCTCAGCACGAGGGTTTGCTGCAGGTTTTGCGGGGCTTCCCGGCCGACATCATCATCGCCGACGACATGTTCTTCGGGGTGTTGCCGATGCTGCTCGGGCCGCGGTCGAAACGGCCTCCGATCGTGCTTTGCGGCACGTCGTTCTTGCACTGGCACCGTGAAGATGGCGCGCCGCATTTTGTCGGCTTACCCCCTGCAACGACGAAACAGCAGTGCGACCGCTACGCGGCGATGTACCGTGAACACGACAGAATAGTTTATCAGCCCGTGGTTGATCGCCTGAATCGATCGCTGGCAACCCTGGGCGTCGGACCGTTGTCGACGAGCCCATTCGATTCCGTTGTCGAGCTTGCCGATGCTTATTTGCAGTTGACGGTTCCAAGCTTCGAGTTTCCGCGCGCCATTCCGGCGTCGGTCCATTTTGTCGGCACGCCTCCGATCATTCCTGGTCAAGCTCCCCTGCCGCCCTGGGCCGACGATCTCGACGGCTCGCGCAAGGTGGTGCTGGTGACGCAGGGAACGGTGGCCAATCACAATTTTGGCCTTGTGATCGGCCCGACGCTGCAGGCGCTTGCGAACGAGCCAGATCTGCTCGTTGTGGCCACCGCAGGCGGGCGTCCCATCGACGCCATACCTGGACCGATTCCGGACAATGCACGCCTTTCCCAATATCTGCCGTTCGAATGGATATTGCCGGAGGTCGACGTGTTCGTCACCAACGGTGGTTATGGCAGCGTCAACCAGGCCATGAGCTTTGGAATTCCCCTTGTGACCGCGGGGCTGACCGAAGACAAGGCCGACGTCAATGCGCGTGTCGCCTGGTCCGGCGTCGGGATCGACCTTGCGAACAACGAACCAACGCCACAGGCGGTGCGCGACGCCGTTCGGACCGTGCTCGACAAGCCAGATTATCGTCGGCGTGCGGCGCTGATGGCTGGCGAGTTCGCCAAGATCGACACCCAATCCGAAGTGCGTCGGATCATTGGCCAACTTTCCCATGGTTCAAGGCAGGCGGGCTTGCGGCGAGCTAAGGCGAGGGCAGTCGGTTAGTTACGGCGGTAACTCGATAGGCCGGTCTCGAGCTCACTTGGTATTGCTCTACTCGTAATTCTCATTGGCATCGCCGGTTTCGCATCCCGGGATGGGTCGCATCACACCCATCCCGTTTTCCGGCATGTGTCACGATCTGAATGCCCAATCAGTATTTTGAGGAATCGAACATGCTTGAATTGCTTGGCCCGGCCATGTCGATCACCACAGCCGCGGTGCTGGCGCGGTCCAGCCTCCGAGCGTGGCGGGCAGAGAACAAGCTCTTGAAATGGGGCGGAACGATTCTGGCGGCGGTGTTCTCGGCCGCCGTCACCTTGATCAGGGTGATCATGGTGGTCGGACTGGTCAAGCTGCATGCCCGCAGCGCGCCGACCCTGGACTTGAAGGTCGCCGGCACGTCCGAACAGATTGCACGCGGCCAGGCGATATCCGACGGCTTCTGCAGCGGTCGCCATTCAAGAGCCGGCACGCTCACCGGGCGTCTCGACCTCGCCCAGGATCTTCCAGTGCCGATCGGATCGTTTGTGGCCTCCTATGGCGAATACATCCTGTCGTATCAGGACCGCCGCGCCTGCCGCGGCGACAAGTTGACCGGCGGTGCGCCCGGACAGCTGGCGCCGCTCGGGCCCGATCTCACTCTTGTGAAGGGATGGAAGTTTGAGGAATTCGTCACCACCATGCGCACCGGCGTCGATCCGAACGGCCGCGAACTCGGCAAGCAAATGTCATGGCAGCCGATCGGGCGAATGGGCGATGAAGAACTCCGGGCCGTCTATGAATATCTGACGCACATGCCGGACGCTTGAAGGCTTTGCACATGCAGCGACCCGGGGATTGCCAAGTTGCCGATGGGCCGATCGTCTTCGCCGATGCCGCTTCGAAACGCCGTATATTTTAGGGAACTTCGATCACAATTCATCACGTCCCTGAGACTGCTCGGTTCGTTCCGTAGCGAGCGCCGCCCGGAACCCATACTTGGCTTCCGGACCAAGGCGCTCCAAAAAAATGGGGACGGCCATGCTTCAGAGCAACGGTGTTCAAGGCGCGCCTCTACTGGATCTTGAGGCGTGGAGAGCTTCGCTCCGCACGATTTGCGGGCGGTACAGCCCGCAAGGCATCGAACGCAGCGTATTTCAAGGCTGGGCACGGACGTTGAATGTATGCGGGCTCGCAGCGGTGGATATTGGCTGGAATGCCCATCGGATTGAACGGACCTACCGGGATGCTCGCCTCGACGGCATGGAACACTATTATGTTCGGATTCAGGTCTCGGGAAAATCAGCGATGATCCAGAACAATCAAGCTCTGCGGATCGCCGCGGGCGACGTCGTTCTGGTCGATGCCGCCCGGCCTGTGACATACTTCGGCAACGACGCCAGCGCGCGATGGGTGTCGCTTCATTTGCCGCGCCAGTCGCTGATTTCGCATCTTGGATTTGAGCCTCAGGGGGGTTCTTGCAGACGCCGCGGAACGCCGGCCGGACGTTTCCTGAACGAGGTGGTCGTCGATGCCCTTAACGGGGAGGGATCATCATTCTCTCCGGCCGATTCCTACATGCAGCTGGCCGTCTATGATCTGGTCGGCGCGCTTTTTGCACCGTCCGATACCCCATCCATCTCGCGCTCCACGGACAAGCTGTTCGCGCGCATCTGCGGCGTCATCAAGGACAGCTTCTCGGATCCTGATTTCGGGCCTGTCGATGCGGCCGCCGAAGTGGGGATCTCGCTGCGCTATGTTCAAAAGCTCTTTACGGAGCGCGGCACGACTTGCAGCGAATTCATCTATTCGCTTCGCCTGGATCGCGCCGCGCACCTTCTGCACCGCCGCGCGGTGCTTCGGGCGGGCCAACCGCTCAGCGATATCGCCTATGCCTGCGGCTTTCGCGACTATACACATTTCGCGCGAAAATTCCGCCATCGTTTCGGTTATTCGCCGGGCGCGCATGCCGGACATGGCCAGCGTGCCGGCGATGGAACAGTGCGCACCGGTACCGACGAAAGTGCGCCATCGACACACGACGTTCAAGCTCCGGGGCCTTAACACGATCGGCGCGATGGCAGTTCGGTGCAGGCATAGAACGGAAGACACCAAATGAATGTCGATTATAATTCAAATTGAGAAAATCACGGCTTATTGACCAATTGAAACAATACCGCTTAGTGTCCAAGACAATTGAGAGATCAATTCATGCTCGCGGATTGCGGACATATCGTTGTCGTTGATGATGACCCATCGCTGCGGCAAATGGTGATCAAATTTCTGGAAGACAACAATATACCAACCAAGGCGGCATCGAACAGGACGGAGTTCAACCGCCTTTTTGCAGGGCCCCCTCCGAGCCTGATCATCCTGGATCTGCGGCTCGGTCAGGATGACGGACTGGATCTTTTGCGGGAAATTCGCTCGCATTCGGATGTGCCGGTCATCATCACGACCGGCCATCGTCCCGACGAAATCGATCGCATCGTCGGTCTCGAACTCGGGGCGGACGATTATATCGTAAAGCCATTCAGCCTCCGGGAATTGCTTGCCCGCGTCCGCGCCGTATTGCGGCGGCAGGAAGTGGGGCGGGCTGCGCGAACGCGTGATCCGGAGCGAGGCGGCTACCGGTTCGGCGGCTGGCAGCTCGAACGGCGCGGCCGGAGATTGCTCGATCCCGATGCGACGCCGGTCGCGCTGAGCAAAGGCGAGTATGCGTTGTTATTGGCCTTTCTCGAGGCGCCGCAGCGGCCGTTGTCGCGGGAGCACTTGTTGCAGGCGACCCGAATTCACGAGGATATCTTCGATCGCAGCATCGACGTCCAGGTGTTGCGGCTGCGGCGCAAACTGGAGACCGATCCGAGTGCGCCGCGCGTGATCCAGACCGAGCGCGGCGTCGGCTATGTGTTCACGCAGCCGGTCGAGCCGTTCTAAAAGTGATTAAAATGTGGCACTCCGCCGTTACGGCTGTAATTGAATTGTCCGCGCCCGTGATGATTACGTAACTGGCGGCCACCAGAGTCTCCGTATCGATTGACGGAGAATCCCGTGTTGCCGAAAAGCCAATCCCTTCGCCTCCCTTTGTTGGGCAGATATCAACGGGCATCGTCGCCGGTGAAGACGCGATGGTTGGCTCATGTGCTCGCCAGGTTGATGATTGCGGCGAGCTACACGAGCTCGGCGGCAGCTCTCGAGGTCCGAGTCGATCGCAGCAAAATCCCTCTTACCAGCGCACAGCTCGGAGCAAGTGATGTCGAAATCGCCTCAAGCAGCAAGCAGGGTCAGCAGACTGTACGATCTTCCGAGCCGCTTGCTACGCGACAACCCGCGCGATCGACCCGGCATGATGCATGACGGATTGACACGGGCGCCAAGGCTGGACGGAACGGACGCGAGGTCGCAGCCGTCGGTGGTGGCGGCGGAGAGGCGACGAGATCGCCAGGATACCTCACCCTGGTCGTCGTCGATCCTTGCCTTTTTCATGGAAGGCTTTGCGTTGTACGGCGCGTCATACCTCGCTTATCCGCACGCGCCTGCGGCCTCGCCCGTCGAGCCATCTGCCACGCGCGTACGTGCTCCGGAACCGGAAGAGATTTCCTGGCGCGCGCGACGCAGAGCCATGGCCATCGTTGCTTCGGCGATGGATTCCGGAGTGGCGGAAGTTGAGGACGAGATCAATCGAGCGGGGCCTGGATCAGAGACGGCATCCGGAGATATTTTGTTCGAGACCGATCGGTCAAACCGCTGGAATTGGCTGCTCAGGCCTTGGTACGCCATTGCGAGCCGATCGGCGCGGCAGCGCCGCGAGCGCGAGATAAAAAAGGCGGTCGCTGCCCTGGTGGAACCCGATCGCCGGGCATCGCGGAATTTCGGTGTCCCCAACCGAGCAGGGATCGAGCAGGTCACGAGGTACCACCGTGATTGCTGATGCCGTCAACCATGCTATCGCCGGAATCGGCTTCATACATGCAGTGAGTAGCGTCGTCGTCCGCAAGGGTTTCGCGGCCGGCATGAACATCGTTATGACGCAAAATGGTATTACCCGACGGTGGGCACACCGTCGGGAGCGGGATATCGTCGTTCTGACCAAAGCTTCCTGAATATGCCGCTCAGAACATTTCAAGAGTTGCGCAATCGTGCTGGGCCTGGGATCGCTGCGTTGGTCCGCTACGTAAGCTGCGCGGTCGCGATCAGCATCGTGGTCCTGGGCGGCTTGCAACTGGCTGCGGCGTCATCGCAGCCGCTCGACCAACGACCCGAATCGGACGACGTTGGCAGCGAAGAACCCATAACTCCCGTTCCCGAGCCTCCCCCGGTCGACCCACGGAAGGTCAAACTTGGCGAGCGTCTGTTCGGCGATCCTCGCTTGTCTCACGACAATTCGCGCAGTTGCTTGTCTTGTCACGATGTCAGCACCAATGGCGCAAGCACGAAGCGGCAAGACGTCGGCCTGGATGGAGCAAACCTTCCGCTCAATACGCTTACCGTATTCAACGCTACGCTCAATTTTCGTTTTGGTTGGGAAGGAAGAATCCGCACCATCGAGTCGGATATCAAGGCCGCATTGGAAAATCCGGAGGTCATGGGAGTCGGCATTTCCGAGCTGGTGGAAAAGTTCGGTGCCGATCCCGACATGCAGCGGGAATTCTTGGCTGCCTACGGCAGCGGCCCTGACGCCAGCAATATCGTCGATGCCATCGCGAACTTTCAGCGGACCTTGGTAACACCAGACAGCAAATTCGACCGTTGGCTGGAGGGAGATGCAGCTGCGTTGTCGGCGGACGAGCTGGAAGGATATCGGCAGTTCAAATCCTTGGGCTGCGCCTCCTGCCACCAGGGCGCAAATATCGGCGGCAATCTTTTTGAGCGGCACGGAATTTTCCATCCGCTGGCGTCGCCAAAGCCTGAAATTTTGCGAGTGCCGAGCCTGCGAAATGTTGCAACGACGCCACCTTATTTTCATGACGGCAGCGCTCAAACCCTTAATGACGCCGTCCGGAAAATGGGCCTTGCGCAATTGAATTCAACACTGACGGATCAGCAGGTGAAGTCGATTGTTGCCTATCTCCAGACCCTGACCGGAAAATATCGCGGCGTGGCCGTCGGAGCGTCGCCGTGAGGATACCTGTTGTCATCGTCGGTTCGTTTTTTCTCCTGCTGCTGACCTGGTTTCTCCTGAACGGGTTAAATCTGAATTCTGATCGCTTCGATCGTGAGCTCAAGGCGCTGGACGATTTTTCCGAACTCGAGCGCGGGTTGAGCAGAGAGGTGCTGACCGCACGCGCCGGTCTGTCACGAAACTACGATGCGCTGGCACGCATGACGGATGCGTACGCCGAGTCGCTTGATCGGTTGCGCCAAGCCGCAGGTACGGGTTCCGAAGAAAGCGCTGCGATCGACGCTCTCGCGGCGCGCGCCCGCCGCCAACAGGAGCTCATCGAGCAGTTCAAGAGCAGGAACGCGTTGCTGCGGAACTCATTCGCCTATTTTGGCATGTTCAGCGCCCGACTAGCGGCCTCGAACGACAGGCCGGTGGTGGCTGCCGCCAGCTCGCTCGCATCCGCGGTGCTGCACCTCACGCTCGATACGTCGCCGGCAGCGGTGCGCGAGGTCAAGGATCGGTTGGAGCAACTTGCGCTTCTGCAAAGCCCGCCCGGCGACGTCGAGTCCATCCAGGCGGCGGTCGCGCACGGCGGCATATTGCATGACCTGCTGCCGGCGACCGACACCGCGCTGAAGGCGCTGATCGCAGCCTCAAGCACCCGAGAGCAGGATAGTCTTCGGTCATTGATCATGAAACGTCAGCTCGACGCGCGGGCCAAGGCCCGCCAATACCGGCTCTTGCTTTACGCCGCGTCGCTGATGCTGCTCGCCGCCCTGGTCTATCTCGGGCTGCAATTGCGAGCTCGGGCCCTCGCGTTGCGGCGGCGTGCCGCGTTTGAGCACGTGATCGCCGGCATCTCGACGCGCTTCATCAACTCACAACACCATGAAATCGCCGAGCATGTCGAGAGCGCGCTTGAAAAACTGGCGGGATGTGTCGGCGCGGATCGTGCCTATTTCGTGGTGACCGGCGAGCCGAAGCAAATCTATCGATGGTCGCGCCAAGGAGCGGAATTTCCGCCGGGCTGGCCCGGGCGAACGCTGCAGCTTGCTCCGCGTTTTGGCCAGGGTGAGGACTGCATCATTCACATTCCAAAGGTCAGGCCCGCGCATCCTGGCGACGCGACGAATCTACTTGTCGACGCCGGCCTTCAAGGCTGGCTGTGCATCTCAAACATGTCTCAGTGTCAGAGGCGGGCGCCCGCTATTCTCGGCTTCGATGCCTTGCGTGCCGGAGCGCTGATTCCCTGGGCTGAGTTTACTCTGTTTCGCATGGCGTTCGATGCAATCGCCCAAGCGGTCGGCAGGGTCGTTCTCGAGCGGGAGAAGGAGCGTCTGGAAGCGAACCTCCAGCAGGCCCGCCGGATGGAGACCATTGGTACCTTTGCGAGCGGGATCGCCCATAACTTCAACAACATCGTAGGGGCCATCCTCGGCTACACGGAAATGGCCGATACCCCGGTCGGTTCCGGCGGGCAGCCGGCGGCCAACCTCGCGGAAATTCGTCGCGTCGGCGAGCGGGCACGCGGACTCGTCGATCAGATTCTCACATTCGGGCGACGCGGCGAGGGCAGGCGGGAGCACGTCTGCCTCAAGGCTTTGGTTGCGGAAACCAACGGATTGCTCGTTGCGTCGCTTTCTTCCCACGTCGGGATCAGGGTGAAGGAGACGTCCGAAGCGGCAGTCGTATCGGCAGAACCCGCACAATTGCAGCAGGTCATCCTGAATCTCTGCAACAATGCCGCACAAGCAATGGATGAGGCAGGTGACATTGAGATTCGCATTGAAGTGCGAAAGTTAACGGCGCCGCTGCGCGTGGGTCGTATCGACATCGGCCCCGGTAGCTTTGCGATTGTGTCGATCTCGGACCCCGGGCGCGGCATGGAAGAAGCAACGTTGGAGCGGATTTTCGAGCCGTTCTTTACCACGCGTCCCGACGGCAACGGCCTCGGGCTCGCGACGGCTCGTGAGATCGTTGAAGAGCATGACGGAGCCGTCGAGGTGCAGAGCACCCCGGGGATTGGAACGCGTTTTGACGTCTGGCTTCCATCCGCGCCGTCCAAGGAGCCGACGTCCGTTCAACATTCGCCAGGCGCGACCGGTCGTGGTGCCGGCGAAACGGTGCTGGTGCTCGAGATGGAACGCGAGCGCTTACTGCGGCACGAGGAAATTCTGGCGGCGTTGGGCTATGAGCCGGTCGGGTTCACGGAGCCAGCGGAGGCAGCGCAAGCCACCGCCTTGCAAGCCCGTTTCGACGCCGCGCTCGTAAGCCACCAGCGCGGAGCCGCTTACGCCCTCGATTTCGCTGCCGCGTTACATGATATAGCGCCTGACCTTCCTATCATCCTGGCGATACCGTCGGCCCGGGACCTGGACGCCCGAAGGCTTGCAGCCTCTGGTATCTCGGAAGTTGTGCATTACCCGTTGACGTCTTCGGAATTGGCCGGCGCATTGTCGCGTTGTCTTCCATTGTCCGATGCACGGGAGTTGCAATCGTAAGTCCGCGTTTGATGTTTTCCGCCAACCCCGCTCGGTAGCGATCACCGCCGCCATTGCGGCTTATTTCCCGGCTCACCGTCGAGGGTGAGCGGCCAAGGGAATTGAGCTGCCTGACCGACGAGGCAGGCGCACCGGCCCAATAGGCCACTCGCGTTCGCAGCGGGCCATCAACGAAGCAACACCCGATGGGGATCAAAGGACGGGACCAACTCTGGAGTTCGTACGGTCGAACTCGCAAGCTTTACCGCTCTAGATATCTGGCCGGGGGAAATTCGCGCGAATAAACCGGGTTGGCAAGAAAGGCTTCCTTGCCGTAGGTCCAGAATTGACTGACATCCGGGTAGGTCTTGAATACCGAGTTGACGAGCCGGCCGTCCTTGCGGGTCACTTTTCGCAAATAGACGTTGCCTACGACGTTTCCCAAATCGTCGAATTTAACCGGCCCTCGCACGGTGTCGACGTTGGTCGACCGAAGCGCCGCCATCAAGGCAGGCTTGTCTTCGACGTTGCCGTTGACAGCCTTGACTGCTGTTTCCAACACCGCCCCGTTGACATAGGTGCTTGCCGCGTAAAATCCTGGATCGTACGTGAACTCCTTGCGAAACGCCGGTGCAAATAACTGGTTCGGCTTGTTGTCCAGTTCGGCCGAATACCAGCACGCTGTGATGATATCAAGCGCTTCATCACCCATGTTGCGCAGCACCGCTTCGTCCAACGCGGTCATTCCACCCATGATCTGCATTTTATCTTTTAGCCCGTATTCGACAAATTGCCGGAGAAAACGGAAGCCGTTCGAACCGGCGAAGCCCAGGAAAATGGCGTCTGCGTTCTTAAGATCCGCTACATAGCTGCCGTAGTCGGGAACCGTGAGCGGCGGAAACAGCTTTTGAATGATCTGGCCGCCATTGTCTTCGAACACGCGCTGAAAGCCGGCGCACATTTCCTGGCCGTAAGCGATATCGTCGGCAATGGTAATCATCTTTTTGTATTTGAGCTCTTTCGCGGCATATTCGCCCAAAGGGTGCGCGCACTGGGCAGACGTGGACGTCGCGCGCACGAACCATGGGTTCGGGCGTCGTTGCGTCATGTCTTCCGCGGCGGCGACCGAGAGCGTCGGCATCTGCTCCTGGCGAATATAATCGTCGATTGCGAGCGCCTCGAAAGCCGCGAGCGGCCCAATGAGACAATGGACGTTGTTCTTTTCCACCAACTCCTGAGCCTTGGTCCGGGCCGTCGCCGGAACGCCCGCGGTATCCGCCGTCAACAGTTCGACCTTTCGGCCCGACAACATGCCGCCGCGATCATTCAAAAACATAGTGAGCGCGTGTTCCATATCGATGCCGCCGGAGGCCAAGGGCCCCGTCTTCACCGTCAACAGACCGATACGGATCGGACCTTGGGCCCCACGCGCAACATTAGGCGCGACGATACGCGAAAGGCCCACTCCTGCAGCGCCCGTTACAAATCCACGACGTGAAATTCCCATGATGTCTCTCCCTGACGTTTCTTGCTCGCTCCGATGGACCGATTATTTCGATTTATGCTGACGGCTTCCAATGATCGGAACCAGAACGTGACTGGATCCCTCTCGATCGATATGCAGCACGGTCGTCCCCGCGAACCGCGTTTGTGGCCGATCACGGGGATCATCATGCAGAAATGGTCCACATCCCAATAGCTCGTTCTTGAAATTTGAAAGTTTCGCGCCAGTCGTCGCCTGCCACTGATAATCCTTGCCGCGAACGGTCAGCGCGATCCGATAGCCCTTAGGGACGACGATCGAGGTGGGCCATATCTCGATGGCGAGATTGACCGGCTTGCCCGGCTGCAACGGCTGAACTTCGTCGTGGGTATGGTAGGGACGGTACGGGCGCGACAAGCCTTGGTCGAGCTTGCGATGCGAAGCACGTAGCCAGCCCTGCGCCACCGGCGTGTGTGGATCGATCGCGCCGACAAACGTCACCTCGCGCAGGTCCGAACTAAAAACCCGAAACACGACAAAGATATCGGCATCCTCAGTACTGGAAGAAATTCGCAAACCCGCCGAAAGCGGCCCGGTGATCTCGGTGTCTTCGGTCAACGGCTTGGAGATAAACGTCAGTCCATCACCCATTGCCGCAAAGCTGATCTCTGTTTCTGCGGCGGGTGGCTCGAGGGAAAGTGTCTGCTCCCTGGGGTCAAGGTAGAATTTGCTCCAAACGGTTGCGGGCAGCGGCCAGTCGGTTTCATGCCTTTTGACAAAACGATCGATGTGGCGGACCTGCAATTGAACTTTCGGCTGTTGAGCCCAATCATTGGCTTTGCCTTTGAGGTAGAAGTCGAAGAATCGTTTCTGCAATTCACGCCCGTAATCGGTGTAAAAATGGGTCCAATGCTCCAGCCCGTGGCACTCCAGCCACTTTTCCTTTGACGCGGCCCGAACAAAACCTTCGAAATTTCCCCTCGGGTGCAGGCCCTGGCCACCCCAATTTGCCGCTGACAAGAACGGCACCGTGATTTTGTCCCAGTTGGGCGAACGTGCCTTATGGTAGTCATCGTCGAGGGGATGACCGACAATGTCGTCCCCGACGTTTGCCCGGTTGCGGGCCAATTCAGCGTCGGACATGGTTACGTCGCCGCAAACCAATGCGCCCGTGACCTGGCTGCGAGGCCCTCTTTCCCCCAGGCCAAACTGGACGGTCTTCACCTGCATGTCGTACCAGTTTGCCCAAAACGTCGAGAGAATACCGCCATGATGCGTCATGTCGCGATACCAGTCTGCCGCGCCTTCCCAGATGCACATGGCCTTCAGATGCGGCGGCTGCAGCGAAGCCACATGCCACTGGTTGATGGCGTAGTAGGAGATGCCGTTGAGGCCCACATTACCGTTGCACCAGGCCTGGACGCCGGCCCATTCGATGCACTGGTAAAAGTCGCGGGTCTCGCGAGCAGAAAAGTGATCGATGTACCCGGGCGATCGTCCGGTGCCGCGAGAGTCCACACGCATGCAGACATACCCGTGCGGCACCCATTTCTCGGGGTCGACCACTTCCCAATTCTGATATTTGTTGGTTGAACCATGGGCAACGTCGGGATGGCCGGCGATCATGGCTTGCCAGGCGCTCGGATAACCCTTCTGAAAAGCGAGCCCCTTGGCGTAGGGACCGTAGGTCAGGAGAACCGGCCATTTCCCATCCCCCTTCGGCCGGAACACGTCCGCCCGCACCGTCACGCCGTCATCCATGACGATCCCGACATCCCACTCGATGAGCATGTTGTCCTGCTCTACCGGCTCAGTCATTTCCTCGCCCCTTGTTTTTTCGCGCATTAGCGACTGTTTGATTTCTCATTCTATTTGGGCTTCCCGTGGCCGCAAGGTACGCTGAGACAACTTCTTTAGCGGGCGTCCAACACCGGGCTGGTCCAGGCTTGGCCGGTCCGGGAAAATCGTCACCTTGGATCTCGTCCCGCCAATAAGCCCAGCGTGACGCCGCGCGCCTGGTGTGTGTTCGGGATCGTTTACGGCAGCCCCACGATCACCCCGATTTTAGCAATCCAGAGGCCGTTACCGGTTACGACGGTGCGGCCCGTGCACCACGTAAGAACGCGGCTAATTAATTGGAGAAAATGCAATGCGTTCGGGCTTGGCATTATGCCTTTTGATGGCTCTCTGTGCTTCTGCGAACGCCGCCGCAAGAGGGCATCATGCCATTTCGCGCCCTGTCATCGTTCGGCCCAGCCAGGCTGTGATCCCAAGCTTCGCCACTCCGGGTGGTGTGCGGGTCTATCGCGACGACTCCGTTCCGGGTGGCCTGCGGACCGACCACGACGACCCTCCTGCCTACGATGATCCATCCAAGTTTGGCGGCGGCTGATCTGCGGCGGCAATCCTGCAGACAGAGCGGATCTGGTACGGAACCGGGCAGCCGGACTGTGGGTTGTCCGCCTAAATCAACCTTGTTCCGAGGTATTTGACTCCAAATGACGGAGGAAAACGTGCATATCTTCAGAACGGCCTTCGCATGCGCATTCGCCGGAGCCTTGATGGCCTGCGACGTCGCTTCGCTCCATGCGGCTCCGTTACCGACCAACGAGGCGGCCATGAAATCGATGGTTGCGGATAGTTCGATCCAGGTCCGATGGGGATACTGGGGTCTCGGAGGCTGGCGTCATCGAGGTTGGCTGGCTCGCTCGTGGGAAAGAACCCAGGAACCCGCAGCCTTCGCCTTCGGATACTACAGGCCCTACTACGGATACCACTGGCGGCGCTGGCGCTATTGGTAAAGCGGGGACTTCCGTAAGCCCCGGGAAATGACAATCTTACTCCAAGACCTCGTATTCAAGACCTCGTATTCGAACATGACGCTTTCCGGGATGGTGAGGATAGGAGTCATTTCGGACACCCACGGGCTCCTACGTCCAGAGGCTGAGCAACGCCTGGCCGGGGTGGCGCATATCGTCCACGCCGGCGATATCGGTCGGCCGGATATCATCGCCGGACTCCGCCGGATTGCGCCTGTCATTGCGATCAGAGGGAATGTCGATACCGACCACTGGGCGGAACGTTATCCCAACACCAGGATGGTAAGGCTCGGCGGCCGCTCGATCTACGTCCTGCACGATATCCATGAACTGCAGCTGGATCCCGCATCCTGCGGAGTTGACGTGGTTATTTCCGGCCACTCGCATCGGCCCCGGATCGAGACCATTCGCGGCGTGCTCTATCTCAATCCCGGAAGCGCCGGGCCTCGGCGTTTTAACTTGCCCGTCACTCTGGCGATCCTGGAGCTGACCAAAAGCGGCCTTCGACCATTCATTCATCATCTTGTTTCTGCGAGCGGCGACTAACCCCCATCGTGCATCAACGCGAATGGCAAAGCTGCATCGAAATTGAGTCATTTGATGCGGCTGACATCAGCGCGACATTGGCAGCGGCATCGACACGGGCCGCGCGGAGTCCCGCGGGCACGGCTCCACGCGCCTTTTGCCGGAATTCAGAAGCCGGAAGCGTTTTCCAAAAAACCGCTTTGTTCTCAGCAGGCGCAGCAAACTTCAAGTCCCCTTCGGAGGGATATCTGCGGTTGGTCGGCACTATTCCGTTTTTAGAAAAGGACAAAGCGGTTCCCCTCGAATTCATATGCTCTCTCGTTCATCTTCTGGGCAAGCATTCACCGACCGTGACGCGCTTCCGACGAACGGCCCGGCGTCCCGATCGCGCAGTTGACTTGTTCGCGCCGTCCGGCGCGTGGGGATTTTGCAAATTCGCCAATGAGGCATTTCGCGCTACTTGGAGGCAAGATGCCGGTCTATCGTGCATTTATCGTTGGGCTACACGACCGATCCATCGGCGTGGTTCAATTGGATTGTATTGATGATGACTCCGCCATCAAATCCGCCAGGCGGCTCGTCGACAGCCACGATGTGGAGCTTTGGCAGATGGATAGGCCTGTAGCCAGGTTCGACGCCCGGTCCAAACAGACGTGCAAAAAATAGGTGGGCGACGAGCTCACAAGCATGGCGATGCTACGCTCGTCGCGCGGGATGTCGGCTTGGCGAAAAACTCATTTTGAGCACAATGAACGTCGTAGGGTCCCATCCCGCCCCGTCAAGTGCGGCGCCCGCTTCCGCGACGGAACGCTTGGTTGGCTTGTCGATTAGAGACGGGGAACAGAATCGACAGGGAGAGGTCCCCGTGTTCAAGGCAACGTTGCTGCAGGCCATTTTGCTTGGCCTCGCTCTGTCCCCGGTGGCGGCTCGTAGTGCCAAGCCGGAAGGTGCGGCCAGCGTTGGACCTGCCCTCGAAACTGTGAAGGCGTTCGAGGATGATTTCCGGCTGGTCGGCATAGGTGTGTCGGCAGAAGGCCGAGTGTTCGCAACCGCTCCGGCAAGCCGGGTTCGATCGGCCTATAGTATGGTCGAGGTCAACCCGAAGACGGGTGAGCTAAAGCCATATCCCGATGCCGGCTGGAACAAATTCGACGAGCAGGGAAAGGGGAGTTCGGAGTGGATCTCCGTCCAGGCGCTTTGGGTAGATGGCAAAGATCACCTTTGGGCGCTCGACTCATCACTACCCAAGGTCGACCAGGAACGTCTGCCGCCGAAACTGGTCGAATTTGACCTGTCCACCAACAGGATCATCCGGCAGTACGACTTCAACGGAGTTGTTTCGCAAAGGGACTCGCTTAACGACGTACGTATCGATGTTGCCCACAATTTTGCCTATCTGACCAATGCCGGAAACAAAGGCAGCCTGGTGGTGCTCGATTTGAACAGGGGTAAGGCTCGGCAAGTCCTCGTCGGAGATCGTTCAACATTTGCTGATCCCAAGCAGCATCTCATGATCGGCAAGGACATCGCCTTGCGCGCGGATGGTTCCGTGGTTGCGATCCACGCCGATGGCATCGCGTTGTCACCTGATTCCCAGTGGCTCTATTATCGGCCCTTAACGGACCACAACTATTGGCGCGTGCCCACCGCCGCGTTGCGTGACGAAAAGCTGTCCGACACGGACCTTTCCAAAAAGGTCGAATATCTTGGCAGCTCGGTGCTGAGTGGCGGCCTGATCATGGATCGGCACGGCACGCTCTATGCGGGCGATCTTGAGCACGGCACCGTCGTCTCCATCAGCAGAACGCCGAGCCATACCTTGACGACGAAGGTCTTTGTTCGCGATCCCTCAAAGCTTTCGTGGGCGGATGGTTTTGCGATCAGTCGTGGCTATCTCTACATCGCTGATTCCCATTTGTGGGAGGTCGCGTTCAAGAACAACTTGCCGCGCTCAGGGCCGTTTACAATTTTCAGAGTAAAGCTCCAGCCTTAGGTTAAACCAGCCCGGTCAGCTTCGAAAAGCGGCGTAAGCCATTCCGCGGAGTGCATATAGCCTGGGCCCTCCCGGTCGTTGGAGGATGGCTGCTGTTGACGAACGGCCACCGCGCCGACGAGTGGCTGCATGCTGGCCGGGTACAACCGTGCAGCGGTTAGAGTCTGGATCGGCTCGAGAGCCGTTTGCCAGGCAGATCTTGCAGATATCAGCCTTGCCGAAATGAACATCATATCAGTCGCGTTGGGGCTCGAGGCCCTCAACGGATGACGACACTATCCTGACCGCGCTGGACACTGCTCCAGAACCCGATAGACGGTATTTCTTGAGATACCGAGACGTCGTGCGGTTTCGCTGATGTTGCCGGCGGTCTCGGAGTGGACGGCGAGGACGCGGGCGCGCTGGATGTCCTGCAATGAGCCGGAGGGCTTGTGCGGAGGCGGACCGATCATGGCCCCGACCGCGGCCTCGTCGATGAAGCCGTCGGTGGCGGCAAGGGTGAAGCGTGCCAGCATGTTGCGCAGCTCGCGGATGTTGCCGGGCCAGGGCCGCGCCGCGAGGTTGGCGATGGTGGCCGAGGTGATTTCGCAATCCGGATCGATGGCGCCGAGCAAATGGTGGACGATGGCATCGAAGTCGGTGCGGTCCTGCAGCCGCGGCAGCGTGACCTCGAGGGTATTGAGGCGGTAGAGCAGGTCGGAGCGGAAGCGCCCTTCGAGGATGGCCCTGTCGAGGGTGGCGTTGGTGGCGGAGACGAGGAAGACGTCGACCTTGGTCCGCGCGCCGCCGATCGGACGCACGGTCCAGTCGTCGAGCAGGCGCAGCAGCACCGCTTGCAGGGTGACGGGCATATCGCCGATTTCGTCGAGGAACAGGGTTCCACCATCGGCCTCCTTGACGAGGCCAACGGCGCCGCCGCGCCGCGCGCCGGTAAAGGAGCCCTCGGCATAGCCGAATAGTTCCGCCTCGACGAGGCTCTCGGGAAGCGCGGCGCAGTTGACGGGGACGAAGGCGCCGGTGCGTCCGCTGGCGGCATGGGCGTGGCGGGCGAGTTGTTCCTTGCCGGTGCCGGTCTCGCCCCGGATCAGGATCGGCATCTTGCGCACTGCCGCGGTCTCGACCTGACGCACGATCGCCTGCACCGCCGGATCGTGGGCGACGAAGCCGGTCACCGCCGGCTTCGGCGGCGCTGCCGCCCGCCGCGGCATCTCGGATGAGCGGTGATTTTCGGTTTGGTTGCTTCGATCCACGACTGCAACACGCCGGCGCGCGTGCAGCAATATGATGGCACCAATGTTGGAGCTTTCGTTCCTTACGAGATCGAAGCTTGCATTCGGAAGGATCTCCTTCAATTTGAGCGGCCACTCGTCAAAGGGGATCGCTTTCAGAAATTGCGTGGGCGCACCATCGGCAACAAAGTTGCGGTGACCCCTGACGACGCTCAGTGCGTGCTCGGTCGCATGGACGATCATGCCCCGGCGATCGAGCACGACGCAATCGTCGCTTGCCCAGAGCGACCTCTTGGAGAGAAAGTGACGCAGCAGATTTTCGTGATCCTGTCTGATCGATTGCGCCAATACGCTCTCCACGTGATGGCCCACGGAAACGGCCAGCGCGAGACTCTGCGGATTGAAAGTGTTTGCCGGACCCGAAATATCCACGACTCCCAGAAGTTCGCCGTCGGCGGGATCATGAATCGGGACGGCAGCGCAGGTCCATCGCTGAATTTCCGAGCAGAAATGCTCCGCACCGCGAATCTGGACGGGTTTCGATTCCGCCATCGCGGCGCCGATGGCATTGGTGCCGATGTCGGCTTCGCTCCATCGGCCACCGTGTTCCAGATGAACCGAGCGACCGGCATCAATAACTCTGGCGTCTCCCTGTGTGTCGATGATCAATCCGGAGGGATCGGTCAGAATCATCATGGAATTCGCATCGCTCAGGAATGTTCCGGAGCTCTCGAGCGCGGAGCGTGCGGCATGACGGAGCAAGGCGTGCTTGGAACGGTGACGATACAACTCGGCTTCCGGCACCAGCGGCGCTCTGGCGCGATCGACCGTGACTTGATGGTTTTTAGATCTCTGCCACGATGCTGCGACCGACGATCTCAAATTCGCCGACAGGGCTCCGCGCTCGACGAATTTTTCCCACGCCACCCGCACTTCTCGTTGGTCCATCATGGCTCCTCCGAGGTGACGACGTCGGCGACCCGCGTCTCGACAGGCCCGCTATCGATCACCTTGATGTGGGTTGCCTGTCAGATAGCCGTCTCCATGACGCAAAAAGCGCACGCATCGACCGGTGTCCCCGTCCATTCATTTGGAGGGCCCATTCCAGGATCGAACTCTGAACATTTGTCCGGCGCTCTCGTCACGATGACCACGGCGTCATTCGATCAGACAACCTATCCCGCGTTTACTTCCCGGCTTTAGCAGGCGTTTCTTCATGTCGCCCATCGCCACAGTCTATACTTCTTGCCCGCGTGCTGCAAAAGGAGACCGGGGCTACCAGGACGATGTTTTCAATAAGTCCGTGCTGCAATCCGGGGGCCGGCCGCCGTCACAAATGGGGCAGCGACGGCTATGGGCCGCTGTCCCGGCGGCTTTGGCCGAGCGCCCGATAGACGGTATTTCTTGAGATACCGAGACGTCGTGCGGTTTCGCTGATGTTGCCGGCGGTCTCGGAGTGGACGGCGAGGACGCGGGCGCGCTGGATGTCCTGCAATGAGCCGGAGGGCTTGTG